>JACCDM010394353.1_pt1 | contig 40738 bp, 67 predicted proteins | sample 7445851 | NCBI WGS metagenome assembly JACCDM01 (sample SAMN15323438, study PRJNA562643) | freshwater metagenome | isolation source: river surface water | place: USA:Blue River Watershed | collected 2017-08-16
ACTTCGTAGAATCCTCACGTCTCTACAACGCAACAGACGGTGCATCATCTGCACGCAACTACCGCACAATTATCTGCGGACAGCAGGCACTTGCAGAAGCAGTGGCAGAAGAGCCACACGTAGTCATCGGACCAGTAGTTGACAAGCTCATGCGTCACCGCCCAATGGGTTGGTACGGCGTACTAGGCTTTGCTCGCTACCGCGAAGAAGCACTATACCGAATCGAATCAGGTTCATCAATCGCTTAATTGATTGACGGGTGGGGCTAGGGAAACCTAGCCTCATCAGTAAGTTCATTAGGGAGAACAATGGCAAACTATACATTCAGACCGCCAACGGTGGATGAAGGCCCAGCAGGCGGTGCCCGCTTGTTCTACTTCTACAAGTTAAAGCGTGGCATTACTGTAGTTAAGTCTGGTGGTACATACTCGACGCTACGCTACGCAGTAGATGAAGACCTTCTTGACTATGACGCAGTCTACCGTGGTGGGTACAACCACACAGTAGATGACACTGTTAAAGCTGAACTGCTTGCAGCAGGTATCGGAGTAACAGAGGATAACTTTACAGCACAGTAGGGGATAAATGAATCTACATCAAATCCAGAAGCATCCTGAATATGTTGAAGGTTGCTTTGGTTGTAAGATAGGAACTCTTGAACTGGGAACTGGTGATGCTACCAGAGACATCTCAGACAAGAAGTGGACATCAGAGTTGCAGGCTTACCGAGATGCAAGAGCACAAGGTATACAGCCAGCAGGCACTACACGTGCCCACGTTGAAGCAGCGTACGAAGCGTCAGCGACACTAGGCAGAGCGTATAACGCCGAGACTATGCCAAAGACAAAAGATATAAACAAAAAAACAACTGAAGTACTCAAGGAAATAGGAGCGGTATAATGCCAAAGGTCGGAAAGAAAGAATTCCCATACACAGCAAAAGGCATGGCAATGGCAAAGATGGAAGCCAAGAAGTCAGGCAAGCCAATGAAGAAGGTTGTCAAGAAGGCTGCTATGAAGAAGATGGGCAAGAAGAAGTAAGTGGAAAAGTGGACCGAAGCTCAACGCAGAAAAGCGGTTCAGGACTATTTGAACTCTAAGGCGAAAGCAACTCCTACACCTAAGCCAAAGCCACCAGTCAAGAAGTCACCTCCTCTTACTGTTGAGCAGCGCAAGGCGCAAGAGCGTGCTCGCATCAAGAAAGCACAAGAAGCATACAAGGACCGTACAAGCCCATCTAATATGACACCAGAAGAAAAATGGGCTTTCATGAATAACCCAGGGATGAGCAACTACTAATGAATGACCCAAGACTAAAGCGAGCAGGAGTATCAGGCTTTAACAAGCCAAAGCGTACGCCTAACCACCCAACCAAATCACACGTTGTTGTGGCTAAAGAAGGTGCAAAGGTTAAGACTATTCGCTTTGGTCAACAGGGTGTTACTGGCGACAAGAAGCCAACCGCCCGTCAGAAGTCATTCAAGGCTCGCCACAAGGCGAACATTGCTAAGGGTAAGATGAGTGCAGCATACTGGGCGGATAAAGTAAAATGGTAGCAAAGAAGAAGGCTAAGTCAAAAGTAAATGCCGCTGGCAACTACACTAAGCCTGCGATGCGTGCTGCTTTATTTAAGAAGATTAAGGCTGGCTCTAAGGGTGGAGACCCTGGGGAATGGTCTGCTCGTAAAGCCCAGTTGCTTGCGGTTCAATATAAGAAGGCTGGCGGAGGTTACAAGTAATGGCACTCGCTAAGTCACAGAAGTCACTTAAGAAGTGGACTGCACAGAAGTGGAAGACTTCTGATGGTAAGCCATCTAAGGGTAAGAAGAGATATTTACCTGAGGCTGCGTGGGCTGCTTTAAGCCCAGCAGAGAAGGCTGCAACTAATAAGGCTAAGGCTGAAGGCAATTCAAAGGGTAAGCAGTTTGTAAAGCAACCTAAGTCAATTGCTAAGAAGACAGCAAAGTATAGAGGCAAGTAAGAAAGTAGGGGACAATGGAACAAGAGACAGTAGCAGTAGCGTGGTGTGACGGCGGAGACGTAGACGGTAAGTTTATGCAGGGAGTTACCGATGTACTCCTTAAGTCTGGCGTCAAGTTTGAAACTTCTATCCGCAGTCAGGGCAATCAGATTGCCAGACAGCGTGAGAAAGTAATTAAGTTTTGGTACGAGCAGAACATATCTGAGTGGCTACTTTGGGTAGACTCAGACATTGTTCTTAGCCCAGAAAACTTCTTAAAGTTATGGGACAAAAAGGACAAGGACTCAAAGCCTCTTCTGACTGGTGTGTACTTCACAACAGATAATCCTGAAGAGCCTCTGATGGTACCTATGCCAACGGTTTATATGTTCGCTGAACTAGATGGTGGGCTTGGAATCAAGCGTGTCCATCCGCTTCCTAAAGACTCTTTTATCCAGGTGGAAGCAGCGGGTATGGGGTTCGTCCTAATGCACCGAAGCGTAGTAACAAAAATTATGGAAGCCCTACCAGGTGTTCCATTCTTCACAGAGATGGGTGCAGATAAAGCATTCATCGGAGAAGACATCTATTTCTTCGCTCTATGTGGTAAAGCAGAAATCCCACTCTGGTGTGACACCTCGGCACTTGTTCCACATATGAAGCGATTCTCGTTTGACGAACATTATTACAAAGCATTTTTTGGCGCTCCTGAGCAGCCGAAGGAATCTAATTTAGTTTTACCGAAGCGTTACAAGAAAGGCTAAACAATGGCACTAGGCAAAGCGGGAAGCAGTCTAACAGCAGAACTTAATAGGCTTGCTGGAATTACTGATGTCACAAAATTCCTTGATGAACAAGGCGCTGCTAATGCCTGGGCTGGAACAACTGGACTTGCAACTGTAGGTGCTCTTAACATCAAAGCACAGGCTGGACGCACAAGAGATAAGTTCAAGGACATTGATGGTATCTGCAATGAACTTGCTGGAACAACTGGGCTTGCAGCCCCTGCAGCGCTAAGGAGCATTAACGCCTAATGACAACTCTAAACAATATGATTGATGAGGTTCTAATCAACCTTGCAGGATATACATTCCAGCAAGATAGAGCCACACACCTGACATCTGCTGTGACTACAGTTACATCAACAAGTGCTTCCCCGCTTATCCTAAACCTCGGTTCTACTGACTCGGTTGGTAAGGGTATCCTTGAGATTGACGAAGAGTTGCTATGGGTTGATTCATTTGACCGCGTAGCGAATACTGCAACAGTATCTCCTTACGGACGCGGATACCTTGGCACTACTGCAGCAACACACGCTGCTGATGCAAAGGTTACTATCTCACCTACCTTCCCGCGCCATAGCGTCAAGCGTGCTATCAACGACACTATCCGCTCCCTTGGAGCAAACATCTTTGCAGTCAAGACAACAACCTTTACCTTTACTGCTGCGGTATCTACATACGCATTTGCTAATCTCAATGTCAAGAATATCTTGAGCCTTACCTGGCAAGACATTGGACCTACCAAAGAGTGGATTCCGATTCGTCGCTGGGACTTTGATGCAGTAGCAAACCCACAGGCTTTTGGGTACACCAGCACCGACCAGGTGCAAACTGTTACACTAGGTGAAGCGCCTATCTCTGGTCGCACAGTCAAGGTTATCTATGCAACAGACCCTAGTGCCTTTACAGCAAACACAGATGTATATACAACAGTAACTGGACTACCTGAGTCAACAAGAGATGTAGTAATCCTAGGCGCAGCCTATCGCTTACTCTCATTCCTTGACCCAGCACGTGCAGCGCAGGTCAGCCCACAGGCGGATGAGACTGACAGCAAGCGCCCATATGGTGCATCACAGAGTGCAACCAAGCAACTCTATGCATTGTATACACAGCGTCTTAATGAAGAGACAAAATCACAACAAGCAAATTACCCAATTCGCGTTCACTACTCCCGCCGATAAGGAACAGCAATGACAACTAGAAAATACTCATCCCGCTCTCAGCAGACAACGCTGACTTCGGGCTTAACCTCATCTGATACATCGGCAACTGTCGTATCAGGTACAGCGCTGCTCGGTGGTGTAACCATCTCTGCAGGCGAAACCTTTACAGTTGTCATTGACCCAGATACAGCGCTTGAAGAAATTGTAGATGTCACTGCCATCTCCACTAACACACTGACAATTGTTCGTGGTATCGATGGCTCAACTGGACAAGCTCACTCTGCTGGTGCGGTGGTTCGCCATATGGCAATCGGACGCGATTACCGTGAAGCCAACTCACACATCACAAACGTAACTACCGCTCACGGACTTACTATTGATGATGTCATCACAACAACTAACACTAAGACAATTACCAATAAGACAATCTCTGCAGCAAGCAACACCCTTACAGGTGTAGCAACTCTTACTGGTACACAGACTCTTACTAACAAGACTTTAACTAGCCCAATCATTAACACCGCAACTATTGCTGGTGGAACAATTACTGGTCTATCATCTCCTACTAACTCAGGCGATGCAGCGACTAAGGGCTACACAGATTCAATCTTAGGTTCAGCAACTGCAGCATCAAGCAGTGCAACTGCTGCTGCTTCCAGCGCTACCGCTGCAGCAACATCGGCAACATCCGCTGCTGCAAGCGCAGTATCTGCTGCTACCTCTGCAACATCTTCTGCTACATCTGCTACAGCATCTGCATCATCTGCAGCGACTGCAACCACTAAGGCTAGCGAGGCTGCAACATCTGCTACTTCTGCTGCCGCAAGTGCAACTGCCGCTGCTACAAGTGCAACAAGTGCGGCTGCCAGTGCAACTGCAGCAGCTACATCAGCCACATCAGCAGCAGCCTCAGCAACGGCTGCAGCAACCAGTGCTACCTCAGCAGCATCTAGTGCCACATCGGCTGCTAACTCATACTCATCAGTAGTAGGATTAACTGGTGCTGGACTTGTACGCGATATGGGTTCAATCACCGACGCAGATACAACAACGACATCTTATGTAAATATCTCAGCCTTCGCTGCAGCAGCAGCAACAAGTGCTACAAGTGCTGCAACCTCTGCTACAAGTGCAGCGACATCTGCTAGCGCAGCAGCAACTTCTGCATCAAGCGCAGCGACTTCCGCAAGTAATGCAGCAGCATCTGACGTATCTGCTCAAAACTGGGCAACCAAGACTGACGGTGCTGTGGCTGGTGGAGAATACTCTGCTAAGTACCACGCAATTGCAGCAGCAACTTCTGCGACATCGGCAGCAGCAAGTGCATCTGCAGCAGCCACTAGCGCAACTAGCGCTGCATCGTCTGCATCACAAGCAGCAGTTATTGTTGCCTCAGCAATTCAAGGAACTCTTATCAATGCTAAAGGTGACTTGCTTGTAGGTACAGCAGATGACACGGTTGCACGCCTACCAGTTGGAACTAACGGATACCTACTTACTGCAGACTCTGCAGAAACACCAGGCATCAAGTGGGCAGCAGCCCCTGTAAGCCTTCCAACACAAACTGGTCAGACTGGCAAGTACCTTACAACAGATGGAACTACTGCATCTTGGGCAACCATCGCTGCAGACATTGAATCAGTAACAGCAGGAACTGGTCTTACAGGTGGTGGCACATCTGGTGCTGTCACGCTGAACCTAGATACAACTTCTGTCTATGTCGTACCTTCACAATCAGGTGCGTCTGGAAAGTACTTAACAAGCAACGGAACAGCAGCGTCTTGGGCAACCATTACAACAGACCCACTGCCACAAATTATGATGATGATGGGAGCATAACTAATGCCAAGTTCATTCGCAATCCAACAGCGTAGAGGCACCACAGCGCAACACGCTTCATTTACAGGCTTGGTCGGTGAGATTACAATCGATACCGACAAAGATACAGTCGTGGTTCACGATGGCAGTACCGCTGGTGGTATCCCACTAGCAAAAGAATCAGCCTTGACCGAGGCTGGCTTTAACCCATTTCTACTAATAGGAGCATAATTAATGCCAAACGTATACAAGGTCCTGGCTCAATCTAACCCATCAGCCACAACCGCAACAACACTATACACAGTTCCATCAGCAACTTCATCAGTGCTTTCAACAATCACTGTCTGCAACCAGGCAGCATCTGCTGCTTCATTCCGCATTGCAGTGCGCCCAGGAGGAGCAAGCCTAGCAGCAGTTCACTATGTTGCTTACGATGTAGCACTTGCAGCAAACGATACAACAGCACTAACACTCGGATTGACACTTGCAACAACTGACGTAGTAACAGTCTACGCTTCATCTGCAACACTTTCATTTCACGCATACGGCTCAGAAATTTCTTAATAGGAGGATACGATGGCAATCAGTAGATTTAAGACATCTACTTTGGCACAAGGATTGCCAAAGTATCAAGACGTATGGGATGGGGTTACATCCACATTTGATTCTAATATGGAATTAATTCAGCGAGTTACAGTTGATGCTGCAGGCACTTCTTCTATTGGCTTTACTTCTATTCCTAGCACATTTAAGCATTTACAAATTCGCGGTATTGCAAGAACTGCAAATGCCGTAACGGCAGACCAAGTTAAAATGCAAATGAATGGCGATACTTCTGCTTCAAATTATACCTTTCACACAGTTTGGGGAAATGGAAGTTCAGCCTTGGCTGACGGCTATGGAGCAAACACTGTTGCTGGTGTAACCCCAGTAATTAGAATGACAGGCGCAAGCGCAACTAGCGGAGTTTTTGGTGTAACGGTAATTGATATCCTTGATTATACAAACACTAATAAAAATACAGTAGTACGCTGTCTTGATGGATATGACTTAAATGGGTCAGGAGAAATCCAGTTTACATCAGGTGCTTGGTTAAATACTTCTGCTGTTACTTCATTAAGTATGACGCTTCAAGGAAGTGGAAACTTTGCACAGTATTCACAGTTTGCCCTTTACGGAATTAGAGGAACAGCATAATGACTAAAACGTATGTACCTATTGCCACTACTACACTTGGGTCAAACCAAACAACAGTTTCATTTTCTAGCATACCTGCAACTTATACAGATTTAGTTTTGATAATGGTGTCTAAAGGTACTGGCGCAGCAAGCGCTGCCAATGGATATATGAGGTTTAATTCTGATAGCAGTAGTATTTACTCAAAAACACAAATGCTTGGTGTTGGTGTCGCTCAATCTCAAAGAGCGTCAGGCGCTTCTTTTATTCAATGGCCGTTTGACGATGCCGAGTGGCAAGTGACTAGATTCAACATTATGAATTATTCCAATACTACAACACATAAAACTACGACTATAAGGCAAGATTTAGGCACATACGGAGCCGCTGCGGTGGTTGGTTTATGGCGTTCGACTGCTGCAATTAATGCAATTTCATTAACTTCTTCAGATAATCTGGGTGGCGGAACTGCTGACCAATTTGTTCCTGGCTCAACTTTCACTTTATACGGAATACACTAAGGAGATACAATGCCAAAACAATACGACTGTATAGCCGAAGTAACCGTAGGTGCTGGTGGGTCTTCGTCTATTAACTTTACCTCAATACCTAGTACCTATACAGACCTTTGCTTAAAATTGTCTTTACGAAACAGCCACTCTGGAACTTATGTATCTGGCAAATTGACAGTAAACTCTAACGGTTCTAGCATTTATAGGTCAATAGTTTTAGGTGGTGGCGGTACAAGTGCTTCAAGTAATTCTTATGGACCACAAACCCAAATGGAATGGGGTCCAGGAGGAGCGAACACCTTAACAGCAAATATGTTTAGTAATGTTGAAATGTATTTTCCAAGTTATGCAAGTTCAAATAATAAATCAATATCTATTGATGGTGTAATGGAAACCAATGATGCTACTAATAACGCTCTGAACCTTTGGGGAGGATTAGCATCAACCTCTTCTGCAATTTCAAGCATACAGGTAACTTTCAATGCTGGTTCTTGGATGCAGCACTCAACAGCCACCCTCTACGGCATTAGCAACAGTTAGGACACACTATGGGAATCCGAAGTCTACGAACAGCCAGTATCTCTACTGGCGTTAAGCGAAGCAAGGTCTGGGACCAGAGTGCTGTAGTTTTAAATACTGCTTATGAAAGCATTGCGACTACAACTGTTGGCGCTGGTGGTACTAGCACAATTACTTTTAGTTCTATACCTAGTACCTACAAGCATTTGCAGATTCGCGGAGTTGGTCGTTTGACTACCGCTTCAAGTGGTGCTTCAAACATTGGAGTGCGTCTAAACTCAGATACAGGAACAAATTATTCTTATCACATACTTTCAGGACGTGACGGAACAACAGGTTCGGGTGGTGCTGGAAGTAGCAATCAAATGTATTTACCCGATATGATTATTCGCGATGGAAGCACCGCAAATGTTTATAGTGGTTTTGTAATTGATATATTAGAATATGCAAATACAAATACTAATAAAACAATTCGTGGTTTGTCTGGTTGGGATGCAAATGGAACTGGAAAAATCGCATTAACTTCTGGGTCTTGGCGTAACACAGCAGCCGTTACATCTATCACTTTAGTTCCAGAATCAGATTTATATAAACAATACTCATCATTTGCGCTTTATGGAATAAAAGGATAATTAGATGCCATCTACATACGAACCTATTCAAACAACCACACTTAGTAGCGCAACTGCATCTTATACTTTTAATTCAATTCCTAGTACTTATACAGATTTAGTTGTTATATTTTCTGGACAGCAAAACAGTGTATTTTCTGGAAGAAACTTATACATACGATTTAATGGAGATAGCGGAACCAATTACGGTTCGGTACAAATTTTAGCAACTGGAGATGGGTCGGCATATAGCGGAACCGACTCCAATCAAACTGCTTGTTATGGTCCACTTATTAACTCAACTGGAACAACTAGCGGTCCTAGTGTTGCTGTAATGAATATACTAAATTATACAAATTCTTCTACTTTCAAGACAATGGTTAATTATGGTGGGGGAGCAAGCGTTTACTCAAGTGGAACAAATGTTGGCGTGTACGTTGGAAACAATGTGTCGACTTGGAGAAATACTGCAGCAATTACAAGCGTGACAATTCTTTCTTCTAATAACGATATGACATCTGGTTCAACCCTTACACTATATGGAATTAAGGCGGCTTAACTATGGCAAACACAATGACACTCATAGCATCAGCCACGGCAGGGGCAGGCGGTGTAACATCATTTGATTTTACAAGCATCCCATCAACTTATACAGACCTAGTTCTTAAATGGTCTGCAAGACAAGACCTAAACACAGTTTCTGCGTCTGATTTTATTTACATCAATGGTTCACAAACTTCGTATAGGTGGAGGGGAGTTTACGGCGATGGCGCAAGTCCCTCCTCATCTACATTAAATCATAACTTTGTTTATGCTAGTGCCTATGGAAACGGAGCAAGTTCAACAGCAAACACTTTTGCAAATGCAGAAATTTACATTCCAAATTATGCTGGTTCAGTAAATAAATCTTTTGTAGCCAGCAGCGTAATGGAAAACAATGCAACTACTTCTTATGTTGAATTAAGCGGAACCCTTTGGTCTAATACAGAAGCAATTAATCGCCTTACTCTTTCTACTTCAGCAACCACGCCAACAGGTGGAGCGCAGAAGTTTCTACAATACTCAACAGCATATCTTTATGGAATTAAAAATTCCTAAAACAAACAACAACTAAGGAGCAAACAAATGACAGAAACACCTATGGCTATCGAGGTCAACTGCGAAACTGGGGAAGTTGTTGAACGTCCTCTTACTGCAGAAGAAATCGCGCAACGCGAAGTAGATGCTGCAGCAGCAGCAGTTCGTGAAGCAGAGCGCACAGCAGCAGCAGAAGCACTTGCTGCACTTAAGGCATCTGCTAAGGCTAAGTTGGTAGCAGGAACACCACTTACCGAAGAAGAAGCAGCAACGCTAGTCATCTAATAAAATCCCTGGGTATGGACGGAAACTGCCCAACTAATTTTTCATCTAGTAGTGGAGGTTCGCCTTGGCAGGCAGAGATATAACCGAAGGTCGCGCCAGTAACGCTATTGCAGTAGACATTGGTGTAGTTTCATCTACAGCCATTTGGCAGAACACCGATATGTCTTATGACGTAGCCATTGGTGGGCTTCCATTCTTCTATGCAATCAATGATGCACGCCCTTATATCCGTCAGACTGCGCCTTTCCGTAAGGACCAGTTCGACAATGGCTCTGAGCCTGGCGAGCAGTCTTTGACTGGTTGGTGGATTCGTAGTCAAGCATCGTTCCACTCTGGTTCAGGTATCAAGTTCTTTGACCCTGCAACAACAGATGAGAACGGGCGCTATCGCTTTGCCGATTCCAAGGGCGTAGATGTATGGACCAAGGGTCAGGTAACACTGCTCTCATCTTGCACATCCACCCACGAAACTACTGGTGCTATTGCCGCTAATGGCAATGTGCAACAGCACGTACGCTCTATCAAGTGGAACAACACCTCAGGTGTATTGCTGCGTGATGAGTATGACGTAGATAAGATTGCACTAGACGGCACAGTCACCCACTTTATTGACTACAATGCAGGAACAGACGCTCCTGTCTTTGCTATGTGCGACGACGGAACATTTGCATACTGGATTACTAATACAGCAACCAAGAAGACTGTGTACAAGAAGGCTTTAACTGGCACATCGGCAACAGCCAACACTTTTATGTTTGACGAAATTGGCACTGTCTCTAATGCTGCTATGGAGTATGTCAAAGACCGTATCGTGCTATGTGCAGATAACAAAGTCTATGAGTTTTCCACATCAGCATCGGCTATGCCAACTGCTGTATATACACACCCAACTTCTACACACGTATATACATCCGTAGCAGCATCAGGTCCTGCTATCTACATTGCTGGCTATAACGGAATCCAGTCAACTATTCAGAAGTTCACACTATCCACCGCTGGTGTAATGCCAACCTTGACATCTGCAGTGGTGGCAGCCGAACTTCCAGTTGGTGAGATTGTCCACAGAATTTATTACTACCTCGGCTATATGATGATTGGCACCAACAAGGGTGTACGAGTAGCAGCGGTGTCTGACCAAGATGGCTCACTCAACTATGGTCCACTTATCGTAGAAACATCACAGCCTTGCTACGACTTTGCTGCCCGTGACCACTACATCTGGTGTGCTACTGGTGTAAACGGCGAGGCTGGCGTAATTCGCATCGACCTATCCAATGAACTAGAACCACTACGTTTTGCTTGGGCTAATGACCTATATATGGACAGCGTTACTGGACATCCAACAACTGGTTGCGCCTTTGCTAATGGCACAGAACAACTTGTATTTGTGACAGCCAAAGCTGGTGCTGTTAATGGTAGTATTTATATCGAGGATGCTGCAACCCTACGCACATCAGGCTACATAACTACAGGTAATATTCGATACGGGACACTTGAGCCTAAGAACTTTAAGCGTCTGCTTGGACGCGGTGACTTCTCATTCGGTTCAATGACTCTTGAGACTGTTGATAAGGATGGTACAGAGTATGACCATATCTCGTACGACTCAACAATTGACCCTATCGAAGTAACTACATCATCTCCTGCAACTGCTCAGGAATACGTTGCCTACAAGTTTATCCTCAACCGTGATGCTACAGACAACACCAAAGGTCCTGTATTCAAGGGCTATCAGGCTAAGGCAACTATTGCTACACCTCGTCAACGTGTTATCCAGTTCCCTGTTTACTGTTTTGATTTAGAGACCGATAGATATAATTCAATGGTTGGATACGAAGGCAAAGCCTTTGAAAAGATTCAAGCACTTGAAGATGTAGAAGAATTGGGTGACGTACTCACCTGGCAAGACCTAACTACTGGCGAATCTCGTCAAGCAGTTATTGAACAAGTATCATTTCAGCGAGCAACACCACCTGACAAGCGCTTCAGCGGCTTCGGCGGTGTCATCAACATAACCATCCGTACCGTATAACTCTTAGGAGCGCAATCAATGACCGCATCAAACTGGGCTGGACTAATCGTATCAATCATTGCAATCGTTACTGCATTTGCTGGAAGCGTGCGCTGGTTAGTCAAGCATTATCTTAGTGAACTCAAGCCGAACTCTGGGAGTTCATTAAAAGATTCGGTCATCAGACTCGAGGAAAAAGTAGAGATACTCTACCAGATTATGATTCAAAAGGGGAGAAATGAATGACACGTGTAGCCAAGAGAGCCACGCCTGCTGCAGTTGCTGTGCTGCGCCAAGCGACGGCTCTGCGCCCCAAGCGCAAGAAAGCCTCCGATGGGCTCCTACCTTCTGCTGCTCATATGAAACAAAGTCCTAACTCTGACCACAACACAGGGTATGCGGTAGATATAACTCACGACCCTGACAATGGTATCGACTGCGTTGAGATGTTTATCAAATTGCAGGACGATAAGCGAGTCAAGTACCTGATATTCCAGGGCAAGATTTGGTCACAGAAGAATGGGGTTTACCGATACACAGGTTCCAACCCACACAACAAGCACTTGCATATCTCAATTCGAGAAGGTTACGGCAACGATAAGTCCGAATGGTTCCCGTGGCTTGGCAAGGCTAAAGCAGTAGACAAGATTGTTTCCAAAGTAAAACCACTACCTAAGAAGGATACCAAATGAAGAAGTTCACACTATCTGAGAAGCACAAGAAGGCTATCAAGGACTATGCACTAGCAGTCCTAGCATCAGCCATCACTATGGGTATCGCCCTAGCCACTGATATGGCTCCACAATATGCCATCGTAATCGGCGCTGTGGCTGCACCACTGGCTAAGTGGGCAAATGTGCACTCAAAGGACTACGGTCCTGGCTCTGCAGAGTAGCCTTTATAAGCCCTAGAAGGGCATTTTAAGACAAGAAGACCCCCAACCCTAGCATCACTGCTATGGAAGGGGGTCCTTTTGTCATTTCTAGCCAAGCAAGTCCGACCACCCCTGGTGGCAGGAGCTAGAAATTCTAATCGTCGTCAGCCTCTAAATCCTCAAGATATTCCCTGTAAGCATCCCAGTCTTTTTTGTGTCGGTACTCGTTGTATCTATCTACAATCTCGTAGACTACATCACGAATCGCTAGTGCAACTAGCGCACCTATAATCACTTCAGCCATTATATCCCCTTATAATATATATATTATATAATATATATAAGACCCCTTCGGGGTCTATATATTATATTATTATATATAATTATACACATGACTCTGAACCTAGAAGGTAGGCTGCTAACCTACATGACCTGACCGATGGTGTATACTTACACCACGATGATACAACTCGGAGAATATACATTACCTGAGCATGTCTCATATTCTGCGTTCTCGACCTATGTGGATTGTGGGTACCAGTATTACCTGGGCCGACTCCTAATGGTACCCGAAGCGCCATCTGTTTGGTCGGTAGGTGGGTCAGCATTCCACCGTGCTACCGAACTATGGGATTTGGAGAACGTATGATAAATGAGCTGTGGTCTAAAGCATGGGCCGAAGAACTTGGTGACACCGACTTAACCAATGCACGTGTTGGCGGTAGGGCAACCAAGGCAAACCCTAACAAGGAAGACGAATCCTTTTGGCATGAGTCAGGTCCTCGATGGGTGCAAGCCTACATTGATTGGCGCAAAGCCAATACTGATTGGAAGATATGGAAGACACCGCAAGGTGTACCTGCCATCGAACTTGAAATGTTACCCAAGTTTGCTGGTGTTCCTGTTAAGATGATTCTCGATAGAGTCTTTGAAGTCAATGGCGAACTCGTTATCGTCGACTTGAAGACATCTCAACAGACACCTTCCAATACATTACAACTTGGTTTCTACAAGATTGGTTTACAGAAAACCTTTGGAGTTGATATCAAGTGGGGCACGTACTTCATGGCACGACAGCATGGAGTCTCACCGCTAGTCAGCCTCGACCAGTACACAGAGGAGAAGCTGGAGTACTTGGTAGATGGATTTGACAGAGCACGCAAGGCAGGTATATTCTTGCCTAACACAAACAACTGCCAATATAAATGTGGACTAACAGCACACTGTCAGTTCTCAACAAAGATAGGATAAACATGGAAGACTGGAAACTACAGGTCTCTTACAAAACACCAGCAGGTGACATGATTAATATTCGTGCTAACACAGCCGATGAACTAAGCGTGTTGCTTGAAGGTGTCGGGGACTACTCTACACAAGTTGCATCTGTACAGCGATTGGTTGTTGGTGCATATAACGCGGCCCCTTTGGGGACCACTGGTTCAACAGCAGGCACAACGCCCTTGCAATCCTCCGCTCCAATCCAGCAGGCAGCAGCATCCGTTGGAGCGCCACCGTCCGCGGTAACTCCATCAGGAACAGCGAGCCCGACTTGCGTTCACGGGGCGAGAATCTTCCGACAGGGAGTGAGCAAGACAAGTGGGAAGCCTTACGCTTTCTGGGCATGTCCGACACCTCAGGGCACACCTGACCAATGTAAGCCAGTAAACTAACAATATGATTGAGCGTAGCCATCGTTACACACCAGAATGGTGGCTACGTTCTTTCTTTCTAGAAGGGGATGATAAATGCGTACACTTGTCAGAAGCGTTGGTCGCACCAGTATCGGTGGAGAACCACTCCCTAGTTGCTTTAAGGCGTTCGAATCGAACAAGATTATCATACGCCGAAGTGAAGTTTCAATGTTCGCAGCAGCGCCAGGTGTAGGTAAGTCCACACTAGCACTTGCTTTAGCTTTGAAGATGAGAGTACCGACTCTCTACATATCAGCAGATACCAACGCACACACTATGGCAATGCGATTGGCCTCAATGATTTCAGGTAAGTCACAAGGTGATGTTGAGTCACTTATGAATACTGACCATGGCTGGACCAAAGCAACACTCTCACGTGGCTCACACATTGTGTGGTCATTCGAATCAGCACCATCATTGCAAGACATTGACGAAGAAGTTCAGGCATTCGAAGAACTATGGGGATGCCCACCAGTTTTGATTGTAGTAGATAACCTAATGGATGTAGCCACCGATGGTGGCGAAGAGTTCGCATCAATGCGTGCGATAATGAAGGAGTTGAAGTATCTTGCTAGAGCAACTAATGCGGCCGTTGTCGTCCTACATCACACATCGGAGGCTGTCCAAGGCTCTCCATGCCAGCCTCGAAGCGCTATCCAAGGAAAGGTTGCGCAATTACCCGCACTCATATGTACGCTTGGAGTTGTCGGGACTAGTATGGGAGTTGCGCCTGTCAAGAATAGATACGGCCGCGCAGATGCGGGCGGAGGATTAATGACATGGGTTGCATTCAACCCTGAGTACATGTTCATCGACGACATTCCAGAAAACGTATAATGACAACTATCAAATCACACAAAGCAAGAGGAGCAGGATATGAAATCGACATCACAAAAGAATTTAGAAGACTTGGATATGACGCTGAGCGCCTTGCAAGGAGAGGTAGCAAAGATGAAGGTGATGTTGTCATCCGTTCGGACTTCATTGGTGGAACAATCGGCATCCTTGAATGCAAAGCTCCAGGAGCTAGCAACCGAATCGACCTCAGCGGGTGGACGAAAGAGGCGCAAGTCGAAGCGGACAACTACGCAGAAGCAAGAGGGTTGGACCGTAGCGCGATTCTTCCAGCGGTAGTAATTAAAGCACGTGGTAAATCAATACAAGATTCTTATTTAGTACTAAGGTTAGGAGACGTCTTTGGTGACTGAACTTCCCAGTATTAAAGCAGTACTTGAACACTATGGTGCAACGCTAAGGCGTGACCATGGCCAGGCTAATCTACGTTGTCCCTTCCATGGTGACAGCCATCAGTCAGGCACAGCAAACTTAGACAAGAATCTATTTGTTTGCTTTGCATGTGGTGTACAAGGAAACAGTTTACAAATTATAGCGATGCAGGAAGGAGTGAATATACGTGAAGCAGCGAGAATCGCAGAAGGATTTGCTGGGACAAGCAACACGCAAGTACCAGGAAAGCATTTATCTGGCCGAAGATTACCTAGCAAGTCGGGGAATTCCAATCGAAGTAGCACGGCTGGCGCGATTAGGCGTAGTCGAGGAGCCTGAGACTGGACACGAAGCGTATATCGGTCGTCTATCTATACCTTATATGACCAAGACTGGTGTAGTAGATATTAGATTTCGCTCATTAAATCCTGCAGTTGAACCAAAGTATATGGGCATGACAGGTAGTGACACAAAGATGTATAACGTACTAGACATTGAAAGGGCGGGTGATTGGATTGGCGTTTGTGAAGGAGAGCTCGATACTATCACACTCAGCAGATGTGTCGGTATCCCTTGCATTGGAGTTCCAGGTTCGAATTCATGGAAGAAACACTACACAAGATTACTCGCAGATTTTGAAAGAGTATTTGTATTCGCTGACGGGGACCAACCTGGCAAAGAATTTGCAGCGGGACTTGCCCGTGAACTTCCAGTTACTATCGTCTCCATGCCAGACGGCGAAGATGTCAATTCTGTCTACGTCAAGTTCGGTGCGGAATACATCAGAGAGAAAGCAGGATTAACTAATGAAGCCGATTAAGCCATGCCCTGAGTGTGGTGAGCAGTTCGACAATGTGTTCGATGCAACTGACCACCTGCTTGAGGATGACGAAGAGTTTGACCCTGCACTTATCCTGCCTAACGGCTATCGGTTAATGATTGGTTCGCTACTGCGTTGCATGTATCGCTACGCTGATGATGCAGAGAAGATTAAGGACTTAACCCAAGACACGTACATGACTCTCTTTACTGTTGAGATGGAACCCGATACAGTTGTTGAAGTCATCGAAGATATGATTGTTGGTTCCAGCATGGCGGGATTAGATGAAGAACTTAAACAACTGCTCGAAGGCGGAGAGTGAGGAAGCGTGGCAGATAATACAGCACTTGGTGAGTCAAGGTTTTATGGTGACTCAAGCACACATGGAGAACCAAAGTCTTATACTCCAGTTAAAGATTCCGATGCTAAGTTCCTAGATGACTTGGAAGATACATTCAACGAGTTGTATCGATTGCTTGTTAGCAAGCATGAAGACTACGGCCCAACGAATATATCTAAGAGCCCAGGCGGGCCCATCAATGGCCTGCGTGTACGCATGTGGGATAAGTTTGCACGTATCAATAACCTAGTAGATAATAGTAAAGGACCACAGCATGAAAGCCTTGAGGATTCCTTCAAGGATATGGCTAACTATGCAATCATCGGATTGCTAGTACTGAGAGGACATTGGCCTAATGACTAACAAGAGTTCCTTTGATTTGGACTTCGGCTATGGCCGTAAAGGTGAGAAACTTGTAGAAGAGTTGCTTACTGGTGGCAAGACTGTTGAAGTTAAGCGAGACAGAAAGTGGTGGATTACCAACAACCTTTACATTGAGGTAGAGTGTTGGTTCATGAAGTCTAAATCTTGGGAGCCGTCAGGTTTGATGGTTACTGAAGCGGCATACTGGGCGTTCGTGCTAGAACAATCAGTGTTTATCGTGCCAACCCATATCCTTAAGAAGGGTGTCCTTGAACTAGGAAGAGAAATCTCTTGCGAGATTCCACCTAACAAGAGCAAGGGCTATCTGATTACTGTAGAAGATTTACTTACAATGACCCGCAAATACAAGAATGAGAAAGTTGATGATGGACTGGGCGCGAATTGAACCTTGGGATTATATCGTAGTTGCTGTTGCTTCTGAGTATCACAAGAAGTTTAGCATGATTGAACTCGAAGATATAAAGCAAGAGCTGTATCAGTGGTTTCCTGAACACCCCAATGACTTCAAGAAGTGGGAAGAAATGGGTGGCAAGGATGCCAAGAACTTAATCTATCGTAGCCTACGCAATAAGGCTTTAGATTATTGTCAGTACTGGAAGGCCAAGACACTTGGCTATGAGACAGCAGACTTGTACTACTATGAACCCGTAGTGGTGGAAGCCTTGCTTCCTGCTGTAATCCGTGAAGAGTGGGGTGTAACCCATAAACTTAATCTTGGTAGGCCAGGTCGTCCTATTGCACCTAGCGAGGGCGGTAACTTGCAGGCTATGATTATAGAGATTGACTCCGCATACCACAAGTTAAGTAAAGAAGACAAAGCTTTACTATTCTTGCGATATGCAGAGTCAATGGAGTATGCGGACATTGCTAAGGAATTAGAAATTCCTAGCGCAGACGCTACTCGCATGCGTACAACGAGAGTAATACGCAAACTGGTAAAGATTATGGGTGGCTATCGTCCATACCTAGACAAAGATTCTCCAGATGATGTAACTGAGGAACCAAATGAACTTGTAGGCGAGGATGATGCCACCTATGAAGGCGGCTACAGCGAAGAAACCTCTGATGATTCCGAGGATTTCTCTACTCATCTATGAACTCGTCCTCGATGTCATCGAATTCGTAGTCTTCTAGTGGGCCCTCTTCGCCCTCCCACAGATACTCAAAGAGAATGTCGATGTTGTCTGCAATGCAGTCATCTTCAGTCTCATAGTCTGCCCAGTTAGGCACGTGCTCACGCACGATAGCAGTTACTTCTTCTGCTGTCAAGTCTTGCATTGCCATTATTTAATCCACTCCCCTCGCTCTACACATTTAGTGTAGGGCATCATAGTTTTAGTTCCTGCGTTATAGGCATAGCTAGTTTCTTTCTTCAAGCAAGGGCCTTCTTCCTCTTCTTGAGAGGCTGCCCCAATAACAACTGCAACAGTTAGTACAGTCATTACCGCAGCACCAATGATGTACAGCAACCCGTCACCATCTAAAGCCCTAGCAACAAAGAAGAACAATAGTGCAATCCACCCACAAATAAGTGTTGCTTGTAATATATAACTAAACATCGCTTAACTCCTTCTCGATAGCCTGAATAGTTAAGCATGGGTAGGACATCATTCCGTCCCCGAACCAGCACCCACTACATAGGTGCTCGTTTCCTTCTATCGGTTTATGCAATCCTACGACTGTACGAAGAGCTATCTCATGTGCACCTGAGCAACAAGAATAACCATTAATCTTCGCCAGTAATTCATCGTGCGTCATGCTACCCTCCCGTCGAATAGAAGCCAGTCCCGTTGAACTTGACTGGCGTTGGATTGATTACTCTACGCGTTGGTTGTGCGCAGTATTGGCAAGGCGGATAGATATCTCTATCATCTACCTTGCGTTGGTGTTCCTCTGATGTACCACAGGTGTCACACTTGTACTCATAGTTAGGCATCAGGTGCTACCAATGTTAGTGGCCACTGTGGTGGCTCAGAGTATCTCCATGGGTCAGGGTCAATTGCTTCCATGAGTTCGGAGATACGCTGATTGCGTTCTTGTTCTTTGACTAGCTCATGCAGGTACTTATGACTATTCATAATCTTCCTCCAAGTTAGGTGGTGTTGGTGCAGTCGCTAGTGTACCACACTCTGCGCACTCCATGTCTAGGAAGTACATAGTAATCTCACCATTGTCGCTGTCGAACATAGTCTTTACATTCCATATCTCACACCCGCAAGGGCATACCGAGGTTGGTTCACCTCGTATGTCCATAGCCTTGGTGTAATCAGGCTTCATCTCTGTAATATGTTTAGTCACTCTTGCCTCTCCTCTCGTTTGCGTGAACTGACTTAACATGGTATATCTTTACAGGCTCGGTTGCGTTAGCGCAATCAAGCGGTGTAAGGTGGAAGTGGGTAGGCTTTCTTGTCCTACCCCAACCAGTAGGGATAGAAGCGACTGTGTTTGCCTCACCGACAATCTCCTTGCCACATGAGTCGCACATCGTACGCTTATCTTTAGTTATCATTAGTGGTAGTTATTCCTCTTGAAGAACGCCCATGCGTTGCATGGTGTATCATATCTGTAGTAGATATAAGCCAGTCCTCGTTCTATCTGCCTCGTTGGAGGTGTTGCAGGGTCAAGCCCTAACAGTTGCGGGATACCACCAGCGTTCTTCCCCATAACTTTGATGGTATTGTATGCCTCAGGATTCCATGCGGATTCCTTGCCCCACAATCTGGTAAGGCATGACCACTGCTCTTCTTGCCATTCACTTAGTTGGTCTCGGGCATAAGCCTTACTGTCTGCCTTACTCCATTCACTCTGCACGCCCTTGAATTGTGTTGGTGCGTTTGATGGAGGGGCAAACAGGAAGAACCCTGCAACCACTAACAGCAAGAATACTATTGCTTTCATTTTACTAAACTCCTTATGTTGAGTGCCGTCTGTATGCGTGCCTTCCTATCGGTCGACGCTTTGAAGGTATCGGCTAGCAGAATGCGCTCACCTGGAAGTAAGCCACCCCATATGCCATAGTCTAAGTTCTCTTCTTTCATGCCTTCGGATAGACATTTGGTACGAATCGGACATTTGGTACATATCTCCATAGCAATAAGCATGTTAGCTCGTCGTGCCTCGAACTTCTTGTTAGGGTTGGTGCTACCTAAACGCTTCTCGAACAAGTCACCTGAATCCTCGAACCATAGGTCGGGGTTAGGGTGTGTCGTACATAGTCCTGTCATGTTACTCATTTCCATGGTGAATGCACCACCTCGTTGTCGTATCCACATGTTGAGCATGTGAACCAGTATGTTGAGCCGTCATCTTCCCATTCCTCATTATCTGCTTCGCATTCTTCTGCTTCGCATAGTACCACATACTTAGCCATTAGTCAATCTCCCTCCGTGTAGTGACTGTATAGGTTATATGGTGGCACATCTTGTCGTCGCCAACCATTACAGAACTTATCATCTGTGCGTGGATGCCAGCTTGATAAGTCGTAGTGCGGGAAGAACTTGCTCATCATTCTATGCGCACACTTGTGGCATAGGTTGAACTCGAACTCCTTGCTATCGGGATAGATAGTATCTACATACTCGCCATACCCACCGCTTACCTTGAAGGTTAGCATGTTATCGAATGTGCCGTAATACTTATTGGCGTGCATGACCAAGAAGCATGAGTCACATTTCTGTGTCATGTTCTCGTTGGTCTCGATAATTTCAGCGCGTGTAGGTTTGCGTGCCACAGTATATCCTCTCGTTGATATAAATAATGAACAGTTTTAGTTCATGTTCAGGAACGCACTTGCCTCGCTGCAGCACTGGCAGTAACTCTAGTGAGCAGTTTAATGACATGCTCAGGTCAGTTGGTTACGCCTCGAATACAGTCGAGACATACCCGTCAAGGCGTGCATGGGTGGTGATGAGACCCTTGCTACCAGTCAAGTGCTTATAAGTGCCGTCGCCCAGCGACACCCACATTGACTTAGCCTTGAAACGATTTTGTGTAGGCAGAGCCTTCACCACAGTACCACGCTTAGGGTAATCTGATGAAGTGTCTACCGATAGTGCGAGGTATGCTACCTCGGAAGCGAGCGCAGAAATTTCATCTGCGATTTCTTGAATCTGTGTTGCTGACATGTGTTACCTCTCGTTAGTTGGTGTTACTCCAGCATGGACTTTCCATGTGGAATTATAGTATGAACAAGTCGCTAAGGTCGCGCTTAGTAGACCAGTTCCTGTCGGGTGTGTAGCATAGGCAGTCTATGATATTGGTATCACAGTCGAAGCATATCTCACACGCTACGCAGTAGTATGGGTTCTCGTATATGTCCGTTAGCATTTCGCAGTTAGGGCATACATCTAATACTTCTTCGCCTTCTTCTTTATAGTAATGCTCGAGTGCATAGTCATACGCTAGTCGCTCGGATTCGTCCAAGCCCCTACTGGGTGCTGACCATACTTGAGCTGGTGCGGTATAGGTGGTGCGCTTGTGCGACTGATTACTCCACCATACACCATTGTTATCCCATGAACCTAGGTTCTCATTGACTAGGTAGATTTGGTGCTTGGCACTAGGGTCTAGAGTTAGGATACATATCTTGCTACCGCTAGCCCACTTGCTAACCATAGTCCATACTGTATCGTCATCTAGAACTGATACGCCACCCATAAGTGGGAGTGTATCTTCTGCAAACACACGCGTATCGCTACGCTTGTCCGCCTTGTCAATCGTCACATCTAGTATACCATTGTGCGCTAGATATGTCAAGTCACTACCACCGACTTGGAATGGGTGGCAGTTGGCTTCGTTCTTGACACCATGCGTTGCGTATCGTGCATGCCACATGGCGTAGCCGTTAGGGTACTGCTTGCGTAGTTCTAAGAACCGCGCAATAGATTTCTTGGCAGACATGCTACGCTCGGAGATAATCTTATCCCCTGCGATAATGGCGAAGCCGTAACCATGTGGGTTACTGCAAGCACCATTGTGTAGGTCTGTCTTGGTCGGTGTGCTATTAGGTTCACACACCACAAGGATACACATACATCACCTCATGCATTCTCTAGTGTTGGCTTGGTTATGTTGATACTATCTATCTTGTCGAGTCGATAGTATAGGTCGGGATATAGTCCGTTATTATCTCGTACATAATCGGCGAACCATGCCCAATCTAGCGCACCTAACTTGACTTCATCAAGTCGTAGGTCTCTAGTATATTCTACCATGGCTTGCACTAGGTCTAGTGCTGATAGAATTGTGCTGGTGTTCATAGTGCCACGGAAGAACCGCAGTTCTAGTGTGGCTTGGTTCTGCGTATTGACCGCAGAATATCTCTCGGTATGGTGACGGCGTGGGTCTCCTACCTTGTGCTTGAATGACTTGACTGGCATGTCATACTCATTGAAGGTATAGACATCATTGAACCTAGCATAGTCAGACTTGCGACCCGCAAACTTCATCATCTGCGGTGCGTTGGAATATACAAGGGATATGAAGCGGTGCGTGTGTGCGCCACTACTGAAGCCTTCGCGGGAGACATGAATATGTAGCCCGCATGACTTGGTATCCCATGACCTAGCATTATGGTCGGTGCGTAGTTTATCTATGGTATCCCATAGTGTAGCACTATTCTCACGATATTGCAAGTGAGTATGTGGTTGAGTCACTATCTCGAAGCCACCATATCCGTCACGATTTATACTGGCATCATACTTGATGATACCTATATCTCCGTTGGATAGTGCTTGAGAAGTGAACTGTGCGGCAGTATCTATGTTGCCATGTATCTGTGTCTCCAACTCGAAGCCCATATAGACTCCACGCTTGGAGTGACCATGAAATACAAGTGGTGGCTTGCATGAGTATTCATGGATAATGTTGCGACATCTGCATGAGCGACCTGATACTCCACTTCCGTCACTCTCGCAGTTGCTACACTCATTATCTTCACGATTATACTGGTCACAATCGTTGCAGTACCACGCATAACGGGTAGTGCAGTTATCGCACCATGTATTATCATCTACCATGAAGTAGTCGTCTCGGTCACTATAACTAGTGCCACAAGGCTCACAGTAGAAGGTGCAATTCTCGTAGCAATACTCGCACCATGACTCGCCGTCTACATAGTAATCTTCGCCAGCGAAGGCGTTTTGGCAACGCTCGCAGAACTTACCGCAGTCCGAGCAATAGTAGTTACTGCCGTCATTAACGGAGTCATCTATCGAGGATAGTTGCTCGCAATCCTCGCACCATATTGTGCAATTCTCGCAAGCAATATCGCCGTTAGCGAAGTTGCGTTCATCACCTTCATCTATCATGTCGCTACATAGGCTACATATGATAGGCTCTTTTTCTTCCATATTCACTCACCCCCTTCCTGTATGTTGTAGGTGTAGTATAGCATGGTGTTATGCCTTTGTCAAGTTCTTGCTATCTAGGATAGCGTCACTTATCTTAGAGCGTAACACCATTACTTCCTGTGCTAGTACCATAAAGCCATTACGCCTATGGTTCTCTTGCTCGGTGCGTAGTGCCATGCGTATGACTTCAACCTCTCGCGGGGTCAAGTCTAGTAGTAGGTTATCGCTCATGGCGATTAAGTTGTAGTTGCAGGTATTCCACCCTGCGGGTAAGTTTCGCGTTAGCGATAGCCGTAGTGATTACTAGGGTCGTGGAGACCGATAGTATGATGATGATAGCGAGCATATCCCATGTCGTAATCATCTTGCTTGTAGCCCCTTAAGGCGTGTTTGCTTGGTGGCGGGTTGCCATGGGGTTGCGAGTAGGTTGGCTTGGAATAATGCCTTAGCACTTTCCCTAGCGAGTAACCACTCACTTGCCCGCGCTTCCGCCATTAGGCGTTGCGTTGGTGTCATGCTTCATCACCTTTCGTTGGTAGGCAAGGGCATGGTGGATATGTACCTAGTAATAGTCTGCCACAATTAGGGCAGGTGTAGAACTTAGGCTTATCCATAGCCTTACCTTTCGTGCGTTATGCCATAGTATAGCATAGACTTGACACCTTGTCAAATCGTGCCACGCTAGGTCGTGAACCTATGTAGCCTATCGCTAGGCGTGGCGTATCCTACTTGTCGTGGATATTAAGATTAAGGGTAGGCGCGGTGTCGGCGGTAGCCAGTTTCGCCACTAGTGCTAGTGCGGTGTCGTCATCTAGGGTCGGGAGTACGCGCTCCACCTTAGCGCGGTTACTTGTCACCTTGCCGTTGCGGGTGCGCTTGAAGGCGCGACCGCTAGGCGTGTCATGTAGTCGCCACCCATTAGAGCCTAGCCTACGGCTAGTCACCAACGGGCGTGTAGGTGTCATCACGATACTACCGCTTCCCCCATAAGGGTTAGGCATGGTCGTATCCTTTCACGCAGGGTATCTCCCCGCGCTAGTGCGGTGTAGGGTCGTGAGCCCTAAGGATACCATAGTATCCACCGCGTGTCAAGTTTCAATCGGTTATGGTAGTGATACCCATGAGCGACTCACTTTTACTAGGTAACGAGTCTAGCATAACCGATATTCACTTGTCAAGTCTAGGAGTACCAACCCTGCCTAGTGGTTGTCGCTATTACTAGCAACTTGTGAGAACTCTATCGTACTTGCTCTCACTTGTCAAGTCTAGCGTGTCGGGCGTGTCGTGGAGACTTGCCTATCTTGCTTGACTTGATGGAGAGAACTTTACCCTACCGAGCCACGCTTGTCAAGAGGACAATTCGGACATGTTGGACATTGACCATGTGAGTTAGGTCACACCTTGAACATAGGGATAAATAGGATAAATCGGACATGGCAAGGATAGACTCCGACATATCGGACAAGCCCGTACTATTCCGACATTTATATATAATTTATATTAAGCCCCCCAAATCGGACATTTAGTGCATGGGGTGGATAGTCGACATGTAGATAAATCTATTTATCGACAATTCAACCTTATCCCTGAAATATATATATGTATATATGTCGATTTGTCGACATTTTGACCCAGTATCCTTTAATTTGGCTCGAAGGAGCGTATATAGTATACGGAAATAATTTTCTGTTATATTATATTCAGGGCCTAATATATAGCCCTGACCAGGGCTTTTATAAATATTTAGTCAGAATGTGTTCGTTTTAGCACTTTGAACAAGTTATCTTATATGTAAAGTATTACATATACGGAGTCGCTCCGTTTAAGACTCCGCGACTCCTATATAATATATAATATAATATATATGGGAGAGTTATATCGCTAACAAGGTACCGTTATAACAGCGATATCTGAGGAGATTTAACCAATGGGACGCAAGCCAGGAAAACAGGATGTACCGAAGGCTGAGGCCCAGGAGCGAGTCCTGATGGCGCTAGCCCAGGGCGCGACTGTGATAGCCGCTATGGGCACCGTAGGCCGCAACGACGTGACTTTTCGTCAATGGTGCGCCACAGATGCCGACTTCAAGGAGCGAGCCGACAAGGCCCGCCTAGAGGGTAAGGGCGTCAAGTCCGACTTAGCCGACTTAAAGGATATCTCCTTTGTCGACTTCTGCGAGCAGTTCCTAGATAGCAAGCTCTTCCCCCACCAGCTCAACTGGCTGGATATGATGGAGGGTTTACCCCCACGCTGGCAACCAGCGGGTATGACCTACGAGCCAGGCGAGCCTGACAGAGTACTGATTAACGTGCCACCTGAGCACGCCAAGTCGACTACCATCACCACAAACTATGTCACCTACAAAATCGTGACTAACCCCAACATGCGAGTCATCATCGTCTCTAAGACGCAAGGCATGGCCCGCAAGTTCCTTGGGGCGATTAAGACAAGACTTTCACATCCAGCATATATTAAGTTGCAGACGGCCTTCGGTCCTAACGGCGGATACAAGGCCGATGCAACACAATGGTCTGCTGATATGATTTACCTAGGTACGGGACGTGACTCAGGCGAGAAAGACCCTACCGTTCAGGCCCTTGGTATGGGCTCTCAGATTTACGGTGCTCGCGCTGACTTGATTATCGTTGATGACGCCGTAATGGGAGCAAATGCCCATGAGTGGGAAAAACAACTTGAATGGCTCCAGAAGGAAGTCATCACACGCCTGGGGCGGCACGGAAAACTAATTATTGTAGGAACCCGTGTCGCGCCCGTGGACCTCTATAAGATGCTCCGTGACCCAGGACAATGGAGTGGTGGTGTAGCGCCTTTCACATACTGCGCTATGCCAGCCGTACTAGAATTTGACGAGAACCCAGAGAAGTGGAAAACACTCTGGCCCGAGTCCGACCAACAGGAAAATGCGAAAGATGACCCACTACCAAATGGGAACTTCCCCAAGTGGGATGGACCCTCGCTATTTAAGCGTCGCGCTCAGGTCTCTCCCGCAGTATGGGCGATGGTTTATCAGCAGGAAGATGTCACAGAAGATTCAATCTTCTCCCCAACCTGCGTCGCAGGAAGCATCAATGGAATGCGAAAAAGGGGCGTCCTAAAGCCAGGTACCCCAGGACATCCTAGACATGTTGAGGGTAGCTACACTGTAATGGGCCTAGACCCAGCAATGCAGGGAGCAACAGGTGCGGTTGTAGTTACATACAACAAAGCTGACGGTAAGATTTATATTCTTGATTGCGTCAATATGACAGAGCCTTCACCAGATAAGATTCAAAATCTGATTGAAGACTGGGTGGACAAGTACCGCCCTCAGGAACTGCGTATTGAAATCAACGCTCACCAGAAGGCTTACGCCCTGGATGAGAACCTAAGAAGCTTTCTAGCCTCATATGGCTGCCAGTTAAACTCACACTTTACTGGTAAGAATAAGTGGGACACTTCTTTTGGTGTAGCTTCTATGGCTATGCTCTTTGGCAACACCCGCGATGGGCGTTTCCAGGACAACAACATCATAGAGATTCCAAGCAACGAAGGCTCAGAAGGTATTAAGACGCTAGTACAGCAACTGATTACCTGGAAGCCAGACACCAAGAACCCCACAGATACTGTGATGGCTTTATGGTTTGCAATCATCCGCGTTCGTGAGTTGATGCAGAATACATCAAGAGTGGGACAGTACCAAACAAACCGTTGGGCCACAAGAGCACAGATGTATAACCGCGGTTCAATCAATTTAGATGAGGCCTTTGCAGAGCAATGGTCACAAACTTATAGTTAGGACTACAATGACATTATCAATGGAGCAGATTGCTGCCCGTGTGCAATCGCTGCGCTATCGCCATCATGACCGCGACCAGCGTAACCTTGACGTCCTTGCTGTCCGTAAAGGAAAGATTTCAGAAGTTTATCCAGACTTCTTTCCAGATGGTGTAGATACTAACGTAGTAGCAAACTTTGTCGATATTGTCGCCCGCGACTTGTCAGAAGTTATGGCTCCACTACCAGCAGTAAACTGCTCAGCAGCCAACCAGACTTCAGATAGAGCGCGTCAGTTTGCTGACAAGCGCACACGTATTGCGGCTAATTACTTCCAGCACTCAGACCTATCCGTACAGATGTACTCAGGTGCTGACTGGTATATCACATATGGTTTCCTCCCATTCTTAATTGAATTGGACGAGGAATCGAAACTACCACGTATCCGCATAGAAAACCCAATTGGTGCTTACCCAGAATTTGACCGCTATGGACGTTGCGTAGCTTTCGCTAAGCGATACACAATGACACTAGGGGAACTTGTTTCAATGTTCCCAGAGTATGATAGACCTTTACTTGGACCTATGGGTTACAAGCAGGACCTAACTGCTCAAGTTGAATTGATTCGCTACTACGATAAAGACCAGTCAGTTATCTACATCCCATCAAAGGATAACCTAGTTCTTTCACAAGCAAAGAATCCACTAGGAAAGATGATGATTGTTGTTGCACGTAAGCCATCTATCGATGGTGAACTACGTGGACAGTTTGATGATGTACTAGGTATCCAGCTTCTGCGCAACCGCTTCGCGTTGCTTGCTATGGAAGCTGCAGAGAAGTCTGTTCAGTCACCTATTGTACTACCACAGGATGTACAGGAACTACAACTTGGTGGAGATGCGGTTATCCGCACATCTAACCCAGCAGGCGTACGCCGCGTAGAACTTACAATTCCACAAGGTGCATTCACTGAGCAAACACTTCTTAACCAGGAACTTCGCGTTGGCACTCGTTACCCTGAGGGACGTACTGGTAACGTCAACGCGTCTATTGTTACAGGACAAGGCGTACAGGCTCTTATGGGAGCCTTTGATACACAGGTTAAGTCAGCTCAAGCTATCTTTGCTGCTGCACTTCGTGATGTAATCAGCCTATGCTTTGAAGTTGATGAGCTTATCTACCCAGAAGAGAAGACAATTCGTGGTGTAGACGCTGGCTCTCCTTACGAAATCACATACAAGCCATCAAAGGATATCAAGCAAGACTACTCTGCTGATGTTCGTTATGGCATGCTAGCTGGTTTGAACCCAGCACAGGGACTTATCTTTATGTTGCAAGCCCTAGGCGGCGGGCTTATATCTAAAGATATGGCGATGCGTGAACTTCCATTCACCGTCAACGTAACACAAGAACTAGAAAAGATTGAAATCGAGAAGATGAGAGAATCTCTTCTTGGTTCCATTACTGCACTCTCTCAAGCGATACCACAGATGGCTATGCAAGGCCAGGACGCTTCTGAAGTAGTGCGTCAGATTGCCGCTGTAATTAAGGCACGCCAAAAGGGACAGGCAATTGAAGAAGTCGTTGGTGACATCTTCGCGCCACAGCAGCAACCAGTTCCTCCTGCTGGGGCACCAGAATCAGTTGAGCAACCGTCCCCTGCTCCTGAAGGCGTTCCAGCAGGAGGCGCTTCTCCTATGGGCGGAGCACCTGAAGCACCACAGGATATTATGAGCTTACTATCAGGACTATCAAGCAGCGGAACACCTTCCGCAAGCGTAAGAACTATTCGACGTAGATAACGAAGGCGGGGGACAATGACAACGATTATCGGCATTCAATACGATAAAGATTGCATCTTAGTTGCTGACAGCCAAACTACTGATGATTCTGGTTATATCTATAAGCATCCTAATACAAAAAAGATTTCAGAGCGCAACGGTTATTTAATCGCAGGCTCTGGTGAAGTATTACCTTGCGATGTAGCACAACATATCTGGGACCCACCAACTCCCACAAAGTCGGATAAGTCCGATTTGTACCACTTCATGATTTCTAAAGCAATGCCATCATTGCGCAGAACTTTATCTGCTAATGGATTCAACTTTGATGAGCCTAGAACTGAGCAGAGATTCCAGTTTCTGATTGCAGTATGTGGCGAAATCTTTGATATTGATGACGAGCTTAGCGTAAGTCAGAATGAATCTGGCGTATATGCAGCAGGCAGCGGAGCCTATTTTGCAATAGGTGCACTATACGCAGGAGCGGATGCATACGAAGCGATGGATATTGCATCTCAAGTATCAGCATTTACATCAGGTCCTTACATATCTAAAACACAATTTAAGCATTCTAAATAGGAGGAAACATGGCTGAAAATAGAGGGGGAATGCGACCAGACGCCCCACAGAATAACCCAGCAAATGTTTCTTTGACTGGTGGAGATGGACAATCTGGCGACTATAAGAACTTTGCTTATGGTCAAAACAAAGCTCTTAACGAATCACGCGTTGAAGGTAATAAGGCTTTGCGTACCGTTGCTTCCGCAACACCAAGCACGCCAGTTCCTTCACTACCAGCAGTAACTCCACTAACAGCGGAGACTGAACTGCCAGACCAAGATGTACGTTTTGGTTCTACACCAGAAACACGTATGATGCTCGGCACTCCTGCACAGCAAGAAATTGCACCTGATATGGAGCAACTACGCAGCTTTTTCCCACTAATGGAAGTATGGGCTAATCAACCTGATACACCACAGTCCACTAAAGAGTATATGAATTACTTGAGGACTCTTATCTGATGGCACCAAATGTCTTTGATAAAATGGCTGGGATTCAGTTTGGTCTCGGAGGCGCAAAAGCATTACCACCTGATGTCACTGGTGGCCGTGTCGGCTTCGGAACCACACTAGAACTTGCCAATAAACTACCAGAAAATCCAGGACATTGGAATGATTCTGTAGAAACTGTACGCAAAACTGCGGTGAATGTGGCAACCTTTAACCCAGTACTTACATCTGGAACCCTTGGCCTCCTAGTCGGTGGACCAGTTGGAGCAGTCGTAGGCGCAGGTGCAGGCCTTGGAATTATTGGCATTGACAAAGCAACTAATGGCGGAGCAACAACATTACTCCAAGCTGGTGCTAAAAACTTCCGTTCTAACTATGCATTCGTCCGTGACGTAAGCGAAAAGAACACTGGCATGGGACTGCTAACTGGTCTTACTATGCTTGCAGGTGGAGCTATTGGTGGTGTCTTAGGTTCAGCACTTGGGCCAGCAGGAGCAATCGCTGGTGCATCACTCGGTGTAGCATTACTTGGTAAAGCTCAACGCGATGTAGCTGAAACAGAGTTTGGTGCACAGCTAAGCAAGACTCTTAACACATCTGCAAAGTTTTCCGAAAGTGAAGCTGGTCAGGTTAGATATAACTTGGGCCGCGATGTAACTCGCAACGTTATTGCACAGATTCCAGGCTTTAAGACAATGGGAGATACCAGTAAAGGTATCGGTGCCGTCACGTCTGGATTTCTTAACTTTGGCGCAGAACTAGCATTTGGTGCTGACGTTGCTGCTGCTAAACTAACGGGCGCTGCCGTACGTAGTGCTGGGGTACGCCCTCTTGCAGAACCAATGACTGGTTTTCAGCGCAAGATATTCGGCGCTAATGAAGCACAACGTGTTGCTAGGCGTCTTGAAGAAGATGTAGATTTGATTAAGCGTACCATGGCTGGTGAGGATACACCATACAAGGCAGTCTTTGAATTCTTTCAGAATAGCAAAGGCTACGAAATTGGTGCACGCAAAGACTTTGATAGCGAAATAGGTCAGGTATCTGCCCATCTATTTGCTGGTAAAAGCTTTGAAGAAATCGGAAATCTGCTTCTAGTTGGTCGAGGATATCTCCCAGCTATCGAAGAGTTAGCCCAAAAGCATGCCTCAACATTTGCTGAGTTTGCTAGATATGAAGATGCTATCCAGTCGGTTAGCAAGGGTGGCATCATTAACTTTGAATACAAGGGTAATTTAATTCCTTTGTCAAAGAGATTTACCGATAACCTTGATTTGGTTAAGGCAGAAGCCCAAGCGCTGCGTAAAGAAACACAGTGGCTTGATGATGCTTTACAGCTAGACGGTGCTATGAAAAATAGGACCGTATCTCGCTGGGCTTATATTGAGAAGATTCGCAATGACTTTGCCAAGGAAACTGCAGCTCGCTCTGTTGCTGGTACATCAGACTTTGTTCCTGAAACTGGAATTGGTAGAGCGTATCAGTGGGCTTATCAAAAGAACCCATTATCTCCAGTCATCCGTGGCGTAGATAGAATTACTAATGATGCTCCTAATGGTGTAGTTAACTATAATGAACCAGTAATTGCCAACACACGTATTGCTTCTAGCTTACGTGAAGCAGAGAAGGTCGGAGCATCTGTTGCCGACAACAATGTAAGAGTATTTGACAAGTGGACGACAGCTCGAACAGAGTCTGAAAAGAACCTTGTTATTGAAGAATACGTTGCAACTGGGTTCAAGCTTCTTGCTAATAAGCATAAAATTGCACCCATGATTGTTGATGATGCAATTGATTCATACATTACAAACCACCGTTTAATCCAGGTTGAAGCGCGTCGCGCAAACAGCTTCAAAGAGGGATACATGAATGACCCTCAAGACCCTATGACTTTGATTAGCGACCCTCAACTTATTACACAGTTGGCAAACGGTAGCATGCTTCCAGACTGGACAATGGTTGACAAAGCTCTCGGTGAATTTGCTAAGCGCAACGGACAAGCAGCAACCATAGGGATGCAGACTAAAGATGCGGCACGTTTGATTGCTGATGAACTTAATGGTCTATGGCGTACAGGAACATTGCTTCGTACTGGATACCCAGCTAACGTTATCAAAGATTCGCACATCCGTGCCTGGGGAGATGCCGTACTATTTGATGTATGGTCCAAGCTTGGTGAGGACGCTATCGACGCTATCCTGAATACAAGCAACACGGTCACACGTGCAAATCGCTGGCTTGGTGGTAAGCTAGATAAGAATAAAAATATTGCTTTCTTGCGTGAAGAAATTGATTCACGTCAGGTGGTTCTTAATAGTTTGGGGAAGCAGCTCAAGGCTGCTGGTTATGACCCAGCTAATCCACCAAAGAAGATTAAATCAAGCCTTCTTGTCGATATTCAGCACTATCAAACTATTCAGTCTAATATAAAAATGCTCCGAGCTAGAGAGAATGCAGCGATTCAAGGTATTAAGCCAAATAGAATTCGCAGACAGACAGTTGAAGTTGACGGAGAAGTATTCGAGGCTGCAGGGGCGGGACGCTTTGGCCAGTTATTTATGTCCAAGATTACACAGAAGGATGACCTTCGCCGAGCGATGGCATCCGTCAAGGAACTTGCTATTGAGAATGCACGCCGTAGCCGTACTGGTTCACGTGCTATTCTGCCAGCAGATGAGGCAACCCACCTCCTTGCTTGGGAGCAAATCCTTAACGACAAGATTCGTTTTGACCCAGTAGCTCGTATGGTACTTCAAGGAAGAAGCGATGCAACTATTGTGGGCTTCTTAAAGAGCAACGAGGGTTTCAGTTATATGGACCGATTCGCTGCTAAGCGTAGCGATGCTATCGAAATCTACGAAAGAGTCAAGACTCTTGTAGATATGTATGCTCCTACACCTCAGCTCAAGAAGCTGATTATTGAGGACAAGCTATCTATCCTAGAACTTAAGAAGCTATATCCAGATGTTAACCAGCGTCCACCAGTATTTGGTGACATGGTTGATGACATGATTGGAACAAGTAACTTCTATACTCAGGGTCGTCAGTTAACCAAGGATGCGGTTGCATGGCTGTCGACTATGCCTACATCTAAGTTGGCATTTAACCCATACTTTAGAGTTAAGTACGAGCAGGAATTGCAGTCCCAGATATGGGTTGCCAACTCCCAGAATCGCGTATTGACCGCAAAGGATAAGGCTCGCTTTGAACAGCGTGCACGTGAGTTTGCTCTACGCGAATATCGTGAGAAGCTTAACTCATTCCACCGTAACATGAACTACGCTGGATGGACAAACTATCTACTAGCGTTCTTCCCTGCGGTAGTAGAACAGTTCAGAGCGTACGGCCGAATCACAATGGAACACCCTGACTTCTTGGTTAAGAAGCTCAAGTTTGCTTCATTGCCAGAAATGATTTCAGATGTACAGGAAGATTCAAATGGTACACAGTACTTTGAAGTTGACCTACCATACTTCGGCCTAAGGTCTCGTATTCCTACATCTTGGTTCAACCCAGACAACCCAACTGGTGGCGACATTATCTCGTTCCACCCATTTGCAGCAGCAAGCGTAAATGAGTTTGCTCGTCGTACGAACATTGAGAATAGGTTCATCGACGTGGTTCTACCATTTGGTGTGCAGCAGAACTCTTTGAATGCATTGACTCCAAACACGGCTCGCCGTCTATCTCAGGTCTTTTCTGCTGGATTCTCTCAAAGCGGTGAGCAGTTTAACAAAGATGTTAAGATGTTTATCGATACCGAGATGGTACAGTTTATCAAGGACAACAATGGCCGCAAGCCAAACGCTCAAGAGTACTCAGAGATTGCAGTACAGGCTGAGAAGAAGTCTTTCTACACATCAATCCTGCGCTTCTTAAGTGCATCTACACTGCCAGTACAGGGCCGATTGGTTACTGCTGTTAGTGGATATGTAGATATCCTCAACAAGATGCAGGATGCTTATGGTGCTGAAGCAACAGAGATGTTCGTGGAGAAGTACCCAGAATACTTTATGCTTGCCGAGAGACTTACTGACCCAGTGTCTGGTATTCGCCCCGACAAGACAGCAGTAAGCCTGATTAAGCGTAACAAAGATTCTATACGAAACATTGTTTCAGCTATCGGTGAGAAGGGTGACTTGACTACCCTTGGCTCAATCTTTAATGATGAAGACTATGCGTTCTCTTCTTCTGCTCAGGCTTATCTAAGCAGAACAAAGATACCTGGAACAACAAAGAGGTTCAGAGATTCTGCGGATGCATTCCAGCAGGGCCGCTCCGCTTTAGTCAGCAAGGGATGGAATGACTTCTTTAAGTTGCAATCAATCGTTGAAGAGCAACTAAAGAATGCAGCAACCCCAATTGACCCTACAGGTAAGTATGGGCAGGCAATTGTAAATAAGTATGTGGATGGCTTCGTTGAAGCGCAGAAAAAGGATAACCCTATCTGGTTCACCGAATACGATAAGCAGGCTCAAGGTGGTGCTGGAAGCCGCCAGGCTGACACAGTAATTGCATTGACCGTAGCTATCGAGGACGATAAACTATGGAACAATCTTTCAAAGCAACCTAAGTGGGAACTTATCCTTAACTACATGCAGTACCGATATGATGTTTCAAAGCGCCTAGAGGCTATGAATACAACTATCGATGCCAAGAAGGTTAGCTGGTTGCGTGATGAAGTTGCATCAACCGTGGCAGCTATGCGTGCCCAGAACACTGAGTTCGCTAAGTTCCATGACAGATACTTCAAGAATGACAAGTTTGACTTTGTATACGAAGGGCAAGAATAATGGTAAATAGAATTGGAGCTGGTTCAGAGCAGGGATTACCTAGCGCTGTACCTAGCCCACAGGCCACACAAAGCCCCATGCAGTCAAAACCATTTATGGATAGCATCAATGCTGAATTAAAAAAGCGCGGCATTACTGTAGACCCACTTGCTGGAGGCATGGCTGATGTAGACTTATTGTCATCATTTAGCCGTGACCAATGGTCAGCTATCGCTGCAATGCTCAAGAAGCTTGGACGCCCAGTACAGGGAGTGCAGGAAGCAAAGATTGCGTTGACAGTTGAGTATGGAGATATGACATCAAAGGCAAGTTCCTTTGGTGAACTGTACCAGCAGCTACAGGCTGACTACATTCCAGGACTTGACGGTGATGGCTACAAGGGTCCAAAGACTACTGTACAACTACAGGACCCACTAGTTCTTGATACTCTTATTCGTGGTGTATATCAGTCAACACTTAAGCGTGACCCTAATGCCGAAGAGTTTGCGGCTCGCCGTAGCGAATTAGAAGATGTCATTAACAAGGGTTCTACTGTTACACCTAGTGGTGAAGCTAAGGCAGTATACACACCAGGATTCACACAAGCTGGTGCTGAAGCAATGGTTAAGCAGAAGATTGAAACTGGTGCACCTGAAGTTCAGGAAGATTTAGCCCAGGCAGAAAGCATTGAGTTTGCTAACTTTATTGGAAAGCTAGGTAAGTAATATGGCGCTAAGACCTACAGTTACGATTGGCGGAGCGCCAGCAGGTTACGAAGAGCAACCAATTGAAAACAAGTTTGGTCTAACTGCTGCACTTATTGAGGCATACCCTGAGCTACAGCGCATCTATGATTTGTGGCAAGCCAAGGATTATGCTCAGGCAGAAATCGAATACTATAAGACTGACTACTACAAGAACGTATCAGAGGCAACAAGTTCTCGTACCCTTGAGAAGACAGCCAAGCCTGGCATATATGCTCAGAAGCTTGAAGACTATAAGATTAAGCAGCGCAAGCGCTTATCCCAAGAAGGTATTCGTGAAATCGATGATGCCTTCCTAGAGGAAGCATACCTTGCTGGATGGTCAGACAATATCGTTGACACCAAGGCGCTCGCAAAGGTTCCAGTAGGCAAGCAGCTAGGTGGAGACGCACTACAAACTGCTGACTCACTTAAGTCATACGCTAACTCATTTGGCATGTCATACAGCCCAGCACAGTACGACAAGTGGACACGCGATGTATTTACTGGTATGATGACAATTGATGACCTGAAGAACCAGGTGCGTGTAGACGCAGCAAGTGCATACCCAGTATACTCTGAACAAATTTCAAAGGGTGTAAGCCTTGACTCTTTAGCATCAGCATACAAGAGTTCTATTGCAAACATTTTAGAGGTTGACCCAGACTCAGTAACCTGGACTAACCCACATCTACGCAAAGCACTTCAGTCCGTAGGGCCAGATGGTAAGCCTTTCGTTAAGCCAATCTGGCAGTTCGAAAAGGAACTACGCAACACAGTTGAGTGGGAATACACTAACAACGCACGTGACACAATGGACACCCTGTCACTCAAAGTTCTTAAAGATTGGGGTCTAGCATAATGGCATATAACCCACTGACTGGTGTTTATACCCCAGACGAACCAGTGCAGCGCCCTAGGGCTACTGCTGGACAATTTCGTAGAGCAGAAGAAGCATCTAATGCACCGTATTACGCTGCGAATCCTCAGGTTGTTGCAGACATAACTAGACCAGTTGCAAGATTTGAAGTTGGTAGAACTCGTAACGCAGATGGAACAATAACCGTTCGTTACAACGATGGCTCTACTGAGAATCAGCCAGACCCAGATTTTGTTCCTACCAAGACTAAGTCTCCAGCCCAGGAGAATAACGATGCGCTAATGCAAATGCTTGCAGCTCAACAGCAGCAGGCTGCAGCAGAAGCTGCACGTGCAAGAGAAGCAAATCGTCAGTCTGCAATTGCTGCAGTCACTGCTCGATTTAACCAGTATGGACTTGGCTCCCTTGCTAACAAGATTAGAGACCTGGCTATTGACGGCGCAACTGAGGCAACAATTACTCTTGCACTACAGGAAACTCCAGAATATCAGAAGCGATTCTCAGCTAACGCTGACCGCATAAAAAAGAACCTTTCAGTGCTGAGCCCAGGAGATTACCTCAACCTTGAGGATTCATATCGCCAGGTATTGCGCTCATATGGACTAACACGATTCGATACTGACGAGTATGTCAAGCAGTTTATCTCTAACGATGTATCTGCAACTGAACTTTCTAACCGCGTCGTCACAGCAGTACAGCGTGTACAGAATGCTGACCCAGCAATTCTATCACAACTTACCGACTACTACGGCATTGGACAGAACGACCTAGTCGCATATGTACTTGACCCTAACCAGCAGTTCCAGAAGATTCAGCGTCAGGTTGCAGCAGCCGAAATTGGTGTGGCTGCAGCTAAGCAGGGACTACGTTCTGATGTCGCAGTATCTGAACAGCTTGCTGCACAAGGTGTATCACAAGCTGAAGCACAGAAGGGTTACGCAACAATTGCGGATATCCTACCTACTGCTTCTAAGCTCAGCGAAATCTATGGCGCAACTCTTGAGAGTTATGGCCAGGATGAAGCAGAGCAAGAAGTCTTCAACCAGTTGGCATCTGCACAGCGTAAGCGTCAGAAGCTGGCAGCTACAGAAGCAGCAACCTTTAGTGGTTCTGCTGGTATAGCACGTGGTGGACTTTCAACTGGAAGAACAGCAGGACAAATCTAAATTCCTGGACGGACCTATCGGCCCCGTACAGCGTAAAAGACCGAGAGTAGGAGCCAGCATACTTCCCCGAGTATGTGTTGTGGCCTGCGAACTACAAACAAAGAGAGAAGGGTGGTTGCTATGAGCAACAATTACTGGGACGACGAAGACGATGACCTCGATACACCAACACAGGACGGTGACGGAAGCAATCTGCTAAAGCAGTTGCGGAAGGCAAAGCGTGCTGATGAGAAGCGTATTAAGGAACTTACTGAGCAACTTGAGAGTCTATCCAAGGTGCAGCGTGAGCGAACTGTCAAAGAAGTCTTAGAAAAGAAAGGTGTCAATCCAAAGGCAACTCGCTTGATTCTTAAGGACCTAGACGATGTTAACGAAGAGACAGTCAATGGCTGGCTCGATGATAACGCGGACTTGTTCGGAATCCAAGTTAGCCAGGAAGCACCTGTAGTAAGTGAGGTTGACCGTGCTGCATTACGTCAGCAAGACATTCTCACGCAGGGTGCAATAACACCTGACAGAGCAGAAGATATGAACTTACGCCTCGACCAAGCACAATCAGCAGAGGATGTCATTAATCTTATCTACTCACAAAAATAATCATAGTTTCTAACTAAAGGAATATAACCTAAATGGCAAACGCATTTACATCAACAGGTTCCGCCACACTTGGTGGTACCGCTGGTGCTGCTGGTCTTGTCCAGAAGGCTTATGACCGTCTCTTGGAGTTCGCACTCCGCTCAGAGCCACTCATTCGCTCAGTCGCTGACAAGCGTCCAGCACAACAGTCAATCCCAGGTTCAACAGTAGTACTCCAGAAGTACGTTGACCTTTCAGCTGCAACAACAGCACTCACAGAAGATACTGACCCAGATGCAGTAGCGCTATCAACACCAACCTCAGTTACAATTACTCTTAACGAGTACGGTAACTCAGTATTGGTAACACGTGCGCTTGAACTCTTCTCACTTGCTGATGTTGACCCAGCAATTGCTAACATCATTGCATTCAACCTCGCTGACTCAATTGACTCAGTAGCAATGACAACACTTCGTGGTGGCTCAAACGTCATCTACGCAGGTGCAACAGCAACTTCAACAGCAACAATTACTGCAGCAGCGACACTTGCATCAGCAAACGTTCGCAAGGCAGTTGCTAAGCTTCGTGCTAACAAGGCAACAGGTCGCAAGGGTTCACTCTACTGGGCTGGTATCCACCCAGAAGTATCACACGACCTCCGCGCTGAGACAGGTTCAGCAGGATGGCTTCTTCCAAACCAGTACGGTTCATCACAGGACCGCATCTGGGCAGGAGAAATCGGTACATACGAAGGTGCATACTTCGTAGAGTCTTCACGTCTCTACAATGCAACCGACGGTGCATCATCTGCACGCAACTACCGCACAATTATCTGCGGTCAGCAGGCACTTGCAGAAGCAGTGGCAGAAGAGCCACACGTAGTCATCGGACCAGTAGTTGACAAGTTGATGCGTCACCGCCCAATGGGTTGGTACGGCGTACTTGGCTTCGCACGCTACCGCGAAGAGGCACTATACCGAATCGAATCAGGGTCATCAATCGCTTAGTTGATTGACGGGTGGGGCTAGGGAAACCTAGCCTCATCAGTAAGTTCACTAAGGAGAACAATGACAACTTATACATTCAGAGGACCTACTGTTGAAGAAGGTCCAGCAGGCGGTCATCGACTCTTCTACTTCTATAAACTCAAGAAGGGTATCACCGTCGTCAAGTCAGGTGCTACCTACTCAACCTTGAGATATGCAGTGGACGAAGACCTTCTCGACTACGACGTAGTTTATCGTGGCGGGTATGACTACACAGTAAGTGAAGCAACAAAGGCTGAGTTAATCGCTGCAGGTGTTGGCGTAACAGAGGCAAACTTTACAGCACAGTAGGGGACACAATGAATCTACACCAGTTACAAAAGCATCCTGAGTATGTCGAAGGTTGCTTTGGTTGCAAGATAGGAACTCTTGAACTAGGTACGGGTGATGCAACAAGAGACATTCCAGATAAGAAATGGAACTCTGAGTTGCAGGCTTACCGAGATGCAAGAGCACAAGGGATTCAACCAGCAGGCACTACACGTGCCCACGTTGAAGCAGCATACGAAGCGTCAGCAACATTGGGCAAGGCGTACAACTCTGAGACAATGCCAAAGACAAAAGATATAAACAAGAAGACAACCGAAGTACTCAAGGAAATAGGAGCAGTATAATGCCACAGGTAGGAAAGAAGAAGTTCCCATACACAGCAGCAGGTAAGAAAGCAGCAAAGAAGGCTGCATACAAGATGGGCGAAAAGATGGAGTCCAAGGCTGAGAAGATGATGGAAGCCAAAAAGGGTATGAAGAAGATGGCAAAGAAGAAGGCTAAGTAATGCCAAACCCAAACCCTAAGCCACCTGTCAAGATTTCTCCTAAGTTGACAATAGAACAGCGCAGGGCACAAGACCGCGCCCGCATTAAAAGGTTGCAAGAAGCAGAACGTGCACGCACAAGTCCATCAATGATGACTCCAGCACAGAAGGCTGCATTCCTAGAGCAAGGAAGAATGGGCTACTAATGAAAGCCAAGAACAAAGTCGCCAAGGTTATGGGCGAGTTCAAGCGTGGAACTCTTCACGCAGGCAAAGACCCTAAAGGTCCTAAGAAAGCAAAGATTGTCAAGAGCAAGAAGCAGGCTATTGCTATCGCACTAAGCCAAGCGGGAATGTCAAGAAAGAAAGGTCGCTAAAATGCGAAGAATGACACGTAATGAGGACTACCAGAACCGACGCAGTTGGCTTATCGATACAACCGAAACTGCCGCAGATAGAGTAGAAACAAAACGCGAAGTAAAAAAACTTGATAGGGCTATGAACTGGGCATCACGCTCATCTGCTGGCTTGCAAGGCAAGGCTGGTAAGTTAGTCAACAAAGTTTACAAGACATACTAAGGATTACTAATGGCAGACCCAAGATTAAAGCGAGCAGGAGTATCGGGCTTCAACAAG
>JACCDM010805912.1_pt1 | contig 40610 bp, 40 predicted proteins | sample 7445851 | NCBI WGS metagenome assembly JACCDM01 (sample SAMN15323438, study PRJNA562643) | freshwater metagenome | isolation source: river surface water | place: USA:Blue River Watershed | collected 2017-08-16
ATTAGCAACTGCGATCTCTGCCTTGCCGGTGCGTTCAGCACGAAGTCCGCGAGCTGTGCGCTTCATCCAGAAGACCATCCAGGTCACTAGCCCAACTGCCACAAACGATGTTGTGCCGGCGAACATCTCCTCGCCCTTGGGGGAGAGCTCAGCGGAGGTGTAGGACAGGAAGGCGCCGAAGGCGAGGCTGGCGGTGATCGCGACCGAGACGCCTATCCAAAGGGGGCGCAGGTGGTGGCGACGATCTGTCTTAACCAGGTATGCGACGAGAATCCCGACGATTAGTGCAGCTTCTAGACCCTCACGGAGGGCGATGGTAAATGTACTGAGCATGGTCGCAGGCTAATACAGGCGCTCGAATTACGCAACTCTGGTGTTGCGTAATTCGTCACTCTGAGGAGCTTTGCTCGGCGCTCGCCGGCTCGGGTAGTTCCAATGGCTCTCGTTCCAAGAGGGCGGCCTCAAGAATGGGCGCTGCAATCTCTGCCTGCCAAGCTCGAGCACCTAATGATCGAAGCGTCTCGTGCACCGAACTCTCTGGCGGTTGCCAACAGATTCGTCGAACTACTTCGGGTGAGATGAGATTTTCTAGCGGAATGGAGAGTTGTTGCGCACGCTCGTTCAAATGAAAACGCGCGTGGGTAAGAGGTGCATACCGTTCCGGAAAACGTTCTCTCCAGATTTTAATCGGTGGCATCGCCTCACTCTTCGTGCGTTGCTCCGGCCAAAGTTCCTCAGGAAGTGAAATTGCTCTTGAAATACAACTAATCCAAGTAGCGGCGTTATCTAACCACCTAGCCCGCAAACCGAGTGGTTTCAAAATCTTCTCTAAATGTTTGCGGTTTGTAATGGGACCCTTATCTGAGGCAAGGGCAATTTCAGTGATTGCAGAATCAGAAAGTAATCGGCCGGGTGAAACGTCTAACTCTCTTCCAAGTGCGTCACGGTCATTCCATAACTCCCTGACTACCGCCATGTGGTTTCTCTTTTTAACTTTGTGCATTCCCGATGTGCGTCGCCATGGATCAACCCGGGGAGAAGGCGTAGGAGCAGTAAGAATTGCTGCAAAATCTTCGAGCGCCCATTTTAGTTTTCCGTTGCTCTCCAAAAGATTGTGCACTTCATTTCGGAGCTCAATGAGAAGCTCCACATCCAAAGCTGCGTAATTTAACCAATCTTCCGGCAGCGGACGTTGCGACCAATCAACTGCGGAATGTTCTTTAGCTAAAGAGAATCCCAAAAGTGTCTCCAACAAGGGACCTAAGCCGACTCTCGGTAAACCCGCAATACGAGCACCTAATTCAGTATCGAAAAGTTGAGAAGGGTTGATACCTAGCTCTCGCAAGCAGGGTAAATCCTGCGTACTTGCGTGAAGGATTACCTCATCTTGATTCAATAATTCGTTGAGTTGGATAAATAGCGGATGACCTGGGCCAAAGGGAATGGGATCAATCAGGTGTAAACCGCCACCAGTTCTCTTAATTTGAATGAGATAGGCGCGTGCGCTGTATTTATAACCTGAAGCGCGCTCGGCATCGAGAGCGAATGGTCCACTACCTTGAGATAGCTGCGCGATTGTCTGCAAGAAAGCTTTTTCGGAATCGACCAAGGGCGGCAATCCAGCCGCCGGACTCAGCAAAGGAGTTGGTGCTGGGGTTTGATTGACATCATCCACGGCGACGCGCAGAACTAATTGAGGCAACTCCATCAGGAATCGGGGGAAGGCCGGCTATCTCACTCATCAGATTGCACCAAGCATGCACATGTAAAAAAATATCGTCGATTGAAGCAAGCAATGGTGTCCACGATGCACGGATTTCTATTTCAGAGCCATCGCTTCGTGGTGATAATTTTCCGAAAGATGCGCTGGAAACTCGAGTGACTGTTCCGCTAGGAGCGTTAAAAGTTGCGCCCGTTGCATTGAGAGAATCGAGTAACCAATTCCATCCAACTTCAGGGAGCAAGGGATCTTCTTGCATCTGACTATCGACATCTGCTCGCATAAATGTCACACAGCGATATTCGCCTTCCCACGTATCTTGTCCACCTGGTTCATGTAGTAGCACAAATCTTCCAGAAGCGATTTCTTCGTTATCAGTTTCTAGATTGCTCGAAAGAGAAGAAACATCAGCAGTAAAAGCGAAAGCATGAGTTGCAAGTTTTTGTGGGGCAGGCACTTCTTCCAAAATTATTTCACCACGAGGGGTAATCGAACGGAGATTCTCTACTAGCGCTTCAAACGAAAAGGACGCAGGAGATTTCACTGCTTAATTCTAAACTTTACTTTGCCATCCAAGTGGGAGGCTGGCAGTTCAAGACGGTAGAGTCTCTGTATGGCCAGCCTCCTTGCGCTTCTTTCAAGTGCGCTCTGGGGAACTGCTGATTTCTTTGGCGGAAAGCTCAGCAAGAAATATCCGGCACTGGTGGTTCTGGGAGCACAACAATTTTTTGGATTTCTCACGGGAGTGATACTCGTTCTTATTTCGGGAGCTTGGCACGCGTCAGCTTTTGGTAGCCAGGGCTATTTGATACCGGGCGTTATCGCTGGATTCACCGGGTATGGTGGATTGGTCTGCTTGTATGCAGGTTTAGCAACTGGGCGCATGGGCGTTGTCTCTCCCATTAGCTCTCTCGCGGCAGTAATCCCGTTGGGCTATGCGCTGATATTTAAAGGCGATCAACTCTCACTCATCATTTCAATCGGAGTTGTTCTTGCAACTCTTGGTGGATTTTTAGCAAGTGGACCCGAAGTATCACAGGGTGTTCCGCTGAAGCCTCTGCTCTTGGCAATAGGCGCGGCTGCCTTCTTTGGTACATGTTTAATATTTATGTCAATCGGTTCGCAATCGAGTGCGCTCATGACCATGACCACAATGCGTTCGGCTACTTTATTAATCGGGCTGGTTGTTCTCTACCGTTACCGAGGTTCCATTCGTTTTACTCGCCAAGAACTCCCAATTCTCATATTTATCGGGATTGCGGATTTTGCCGCGAATCTACTTTTAGGAGTTGCAACTACTAAGGGGTTAGTTTCACTGGCCATGGTTCTAGGTTCGCTCTATCCCATTGCAACCGCGCTTTTGGCCTATCGATTCTTGCACGAGCGGCTCCATAAAGTTCAATATGTGGGTATTGCAGCAGCGGTAGTTGGAGTCGCGTTAATTTCAGCTTTCTAACTTAATTGTGCGCGGAAATAAGCCTAGTTCCATCAATTACCTGCTCACTCTTGTGAGAAAAATGGCTTAATACATGCTCAATATCAATCTTGTCTTCACCATCTTTTACATTGGTAATACTTAACTCAAGGGCATCAATTTTCCCTGCCTCAAGTAATTCATTAATTATGCTCACTCCCGCCTCGATGTGAACATTAGGGCCAAATGTTTTGATCGCTCGTTCGAGTGCTTTTTCTGGCGATAGATTCCAACAATGCGCCAACCGATTATGAGCAAGCGGATTGATGAGAGATCGCGACACCACAATCACAGGAACGGGAGTTCGTTGATAAGGCTCGCTTCGCGCAGTATTGCCTCCAATAAGGATGCAGTCGGCGCTGCGCCGTCTTGCTAGAAAAGCGGCGCGATCTACTTCACTGCTGACCCCAGCAGATCTACCTTCCTTAGAAGTGGAACCATCTACTCCTGTTACCAGCGTTACAGTCACCGTCATATGCGTAAGAATATGGAAATTCTCACCCTTTTATCCGATTAACGCTTAGCCTTAAATTGAATTTCGGTTGTTGGGCGCGTTAGCCTTAAAACATGAGATTCAAGACTGGGGTGGCTGGGACCTCTCTCGTTCTGCTCGTCACTCTTCTTCCCGCTGCACCTGTGGCGGCCGCTCCAACTTTGGCTCAAGTCCAAGCGCAGGTAATTAGATTGGAGGAAGAAGCAACTTCGGCCGCTGAAGGTGCTCAAGAAGCCAAGGTAAAACTCGCTTCGCTCACTCGAAATTTGGCTGGAATTCAAGCTCGAGCAGCGTTGCAAGCCAAGACTGTTGACGAGATTTCAAAGACTCTCGGTGCTATCGCGGTCAATCAATATAAGTCTGGAACTCTAAGTCAAAGTTTAGAACTGCTCTTCTCCAGCGACCCAAGTTTGTATCTATCATCGGCAGGTTCACTCGAGGCGATTACTCGTCGCAAATCCACACAACTACGCAAATTTCAAACTGCCGAGCAACAACTCAATGCAACCTCTTTAACGGTGGCGGATAAATTGGCGCAGGTAAAGGCTCTTGAGAAAAAACTTGCAGAACGTAGCGCCTTTGCACAGCGCAAATTAGCTCAAGCAGAGTTACTTCTCTCGAAATTGAAGAAAGAAGATCGTGAACGTTTAGCCCGACTTGCTGAAGAACGCGAAAATGCTGACCAACAATCTTCGCTACAAGCAGCCAAGAGCGCTGTTGGTGTATCTGGGCGAGCTGGTATCGCTCTCAAGTACGCCTTAGCTCAAATTGGTGATCGCTACGTATTCGGTGCAGATGGAATGACCACTTGGGATTGTTCCGGATTAACTATGCGGGCTTTCCAAGCGGCAGGTGTGAAATTGCCACACTCATCTGCAGCGCAATCAAGGATGGGAAAGTCAGTGCCCTTTAACCAGAAGAAACCGGGAGATCTTGTCTTCTTTGGACGTCCTGTTTCTCACGTAGGAATTTATTTGGGTGGAGCTCGCATGGTTCATGCCCCACGTTCAGGGTCGCGCGTCAAAGTTGCTGAGATGAATATGGGTCGCAAACCTTTAGTGGCAATCCGCCGTTTCTAATGACTTCATCGAAGATTCTTTGCATTACGAATGACTTTGGTCCGCGTGCTGGCGGTATTGAAACCTTCGTCATCGGCCTTATAGAACGCTTACCGAAGGGTTCGGTTATCGTTTACACATCAAGTCAAGAAAATTCTGCGCCTTTTGATTCCGCATGGCAAAAGAATTTCGGGGTAGAGGTAGTTCGAGATAAAAGCAAGATTCTTCTGCCCACGCCACGGGTCGGACGGCAAGTTCGTGCTTTAGTTTCCGAGAGAGGAATCGAAAAAGTTTTCTTTGGTGCAGCCGCACCATTAGGGCTTCTCTCGCATGGGCTGCGCAGAGTTGGAGTGAAAAAAATAGTTGCCCTTACCCATGGCCATGAAGTCTGGTGGGCCAAGATTTGGCCCTTCGCAACCCTTTTACGTCGTATCGGTAGCGGGGTTGACCATCTTACCTACCTGGGCGAATTTACACGGAGAGAGATTTCGCGCTCACTCACTAAATCCGCAAAGGCCGCGATGGTAAAGATTGCTCCTGGGATTGATACAAATCATTTCGCTCCTCAAGCGAACGCAAAAGATTTGAAAAAGAAATTGGGGTTAGCAGATAAGAAAGTAATTATCAGCGTTGGCAGACTAGTTCATAGAAAAGGGCAAGACACTTTGATTGAGGCGTTGCCTTTAATTCTGCGCCAAGTTCCAAATGCACATCTTGTCTTTGTTGGAGAAGGTCCCCGACAAAAATACATGATGCAGCGCGCGGACAAATTGGAAATTCGAGACCACATCTCTTTTATTGGTCGTATTCAGTACCAAGATCTTCCACAGTACATTTGTATTGGCGATCTCTTCGCAATGCCTTCTCGTTCCAGGTTGGCTGGTCTAGAGGTCGAAGGTTTAGGAATTGTCTATCTCGAAGCTAGTTCTTGTGGCCTACCTGTATTAGGCGGAACTTCGGGGGGAGCCCCAGACGCGGTGATTCATGGTGAAACTGGATTTGTAGTTGATGGAACTTCGCCTCAGGAGGTAGCAAATTCTGCAATTACATTGTTGCAAGATGAAGAAAAAGCCCATCAATATGGCTCCCAAGGACGGGAATGGGTTATCAAGGAGTGGCGCTGGGAGAATTGGGCAACGAAATTCAACTCATTGCTTATAGAAGGCTAGCCTTCTTAGCTGCATTGATGGCTTGATACCGCTTCTTAACCTGCATTTTGCGATAAATGTGAGTCAGATGAGTTTTTAACGTTGATTCTGTAATGAAGAGAGCCTTTGCAATTTCTGCAGTGTTGAGATCACTGTCTAGATAAGCCAGCACCTGCAGCTCGCGTACCGATAGGCCATATTTCCGATTCTTTCTCTCAATGGCTTTCACAATCTCAGTAGAAGTGAAAGATGAAGGAGAATCTAAAGCGCGCCTAATTGCTGAGACGAGTTCCGTTAAGGAAGCCGTTTTATTGACGTACGCGCTAGCTCCAGCTTTCATGGCAGTTAAAAGATATTCATCCTCTGTATTAAAAGTAAGCACAACAATTGCGGTCCCTGTTGAGATGCTGCGGACCCAAGTCACTAGCTCTAAACCACTTCCATCTGGAAGATTGATATCCACAATCAGAATTTTTGGATTGAGTCGTGCGATCTGAGCGCGGCCTTCGGATTGTGAAGCCGCCTCAAATACTTCTACATCAGTGAAAGTTTGTAACGCATTTCTTACCCCTGATCTCACAACCGCATGATCATCGATAATCAGCGCTATGAGCGTCACAGAAGAATTGTGATGCGCACTCCACTTGTATGTGAAAATCCATCTTCGATTGAAATTGATCCACCAAGAGCACCAATCCGTTCAGTTATTCCAGTAATTCCCCAGTGTCCGCTCTTCATGCTCACCCCTCCCATCCCGTCATCGCATATTTGAAGGCAGATGCGATTGTTTATTGGATAGAGAGTTATGGCTACTCGGCTAGCCCTAGCATGAGCTCGGATATTTCGTAGGGATTCACGAAGAACCGCCAGAAGTTCTGAGATAACTTCTGAGGGCGCGTTCACATCTTCAATGGTTTGCTCGATGGCCAAATCATTGAATTCATCCTCAATCAACCTTGAAATTTGAGCACCTAAGTTAGAGTCAAGTGAGTTACGCAATTTATAGATTTCTTTGCGAACTTTCTGCGCTAAATCATCAACTTGCAAACGAGAGGCACGGATATCTAGACGCGCCCGTTTGGTGAGCGATTCATCTGCCAGCAAGAGATCAAGTGAATACCCAAGAGCTACCAAGTCCTGAGCAATTCCATCATGCAACTCCCGAGCAAGATCTAGTCGCTCGGGAGTTATCACTAGCTCTACTTAGCGAATAGGTCTGCGATCTCTGCAGAATAGTTCTGAGAGATTACATGGCGCTTGAGTGAGAGTTTCGCAGTGAGTTCTCCAGATGCAATCGTGAAATCTCTCGATAGAATCGTGAACTTTCTAATTGACTCAGCCTTAGATACCGCCTTGTTGGCTTCATCAACAGCTGTTTGAATGACCGCTATTAGGTCAGGGTCATTTACGAGAGTTTCAACAGTTGCGCCGGCCTTATTATTTGCAGCAATCCAACCTTTGAGCATGTCTTGGTCGATTGTGATCAGCGCCGCAATAAATGGTTGGTTGTCACCGACCACGATGCACTGGCTAATCAGTGGATGTGCACGCAGACGATCTTCCAACACTGCAGGAGCAACGTTCTTTCCTCCAGCAGTCACAATCAATTCCTTCTTTCGACCAGTGATATAAAGGTAACCATCATCATCTAATCGGCCAAGATCTCCTGATTTAAACCATTCACTTTCGAAGACTTCCTGGTTCGCTGCATCGTTCTGCCAGTAACCTCGCATCACTATGGGGCCCTTAATTAAAACTTCCCCATCTTCAGCAATTTTTATGGAAGTGCCAGGAATTGGTCTTCCTACCGAACCAACACGTAAATTCTTTGTCAGGTTCAGAGTTGCACCTGCAGTTGTTTCAGTAAGCCCGTAACCTTCCAGAATTGTTATTCCAGCTCCTCGGTAGAAGTGGCCTAGTCGAGTTCCAAGTGGTGCTCCACCAGATATTGCCGCTTCAACTGCGCCACCCATTCCGGCGCGGATCTTAGAAAACACTAATTTGTCGAAAAGTGCGTGCTTCAATGTAAGTAATGGATTAAATCCACCTTTATCTTTTGCCTCACTATATGCAATGGCAACTTCTGCAGCTTTTCGAAAGATTTTTCCTTTTCCAGCTGCCTCAGCTTTTGCCTCTGCTCCGTTATAAATTTTTTCAAAAATGCGCGGTACTGCAAGCACGAAAGAAGGCTTAAATGAAGCTAAATCTGCCGGTAGGCGACCGACAGGATCGCTGCAGTGCGCTAAATGAAGCCCTGCATGAATGGCGCCGATTTGAACCATGCGTCCGAAGACGTGTGCAACTGGCAAGAAGAGAAGAGTCGATCCTCCTGGCTTGAGGAAGAGATCGCTCGCGCCTTCAACTACGTTTCCACATTCAGAGAGGAAGTTGCTGTGAGTAAGTTGAACTCCTTTAGGGCGTCCAGTAGTTCCGGATGTATAAATCAAAGTAGCCAAACTTGCGGGCACTAAAGAATTTCTACGGCGCTCAACTTCTTCGTCTGAAATAGAAGTTCCGGTATTGCGCAAGATGGCTAAAACATCCTCTGTCATTACCCAGATATGTTTTGTATGAGCAGGAATTACCGGATTTACCAATTCACGGTGTGCTGGGGTTTCAACGATCAGTCCAACAGCGCCTGAGTCATTGAGAATCCAATCAACTTGTTCTGCTGAAGAAGTTTCATAAATAGGAACAACACAACCTCCGGCATACCAGATTGCAAAATCGAGAATCGTCCATTCGTATCGAGTTCGCGCCATGATTGCTACTCGATCTCCAATTTGGATACCTGCTGCTATTAGCCCTTTTGCTGTCGCTCGGACTTCTTCTTCAACTTGGCGAGCAGTCATCGGCTGCCATCCATCTCCTAGTGGACGCGACATCGTGATGCGGTCCGGTTCAAACCAAGCACGTTCAGCTATGAGATTGGTGAGATTTCCTTCAGTGGCTGCAGGAATGATGGCCGGTACAGTGATTTCGTTCATGGCGCTAACGCTAGTGGTCAGCCCCTTCAAAACGGAAGATGCGAAATCCAAAAATTTCCTCAGAACTCTATCGGGGCGCTTAGTTGGTAGCCTAGGGGTATGTCACAGAAGAGTACTTCCACTGTAATCATCGATGCGCCGTTAGCCGACGTCCAGGCTGCCCTCTTTTCTATTGGCTCATATCCAGAGTGGTTATCCTCGATTAAGAAAGTCGATGTCATCGAACGCGATTCGCAAGATCGAGTCACAAAGGCGAAACTCTCAATCGATGCAGGGATGATGAAGGATCGCGTAGTGCTCGATTATGACTGGAGCGATGCCCCTGTAACCTTATCTTTTTCAATGGATGAAGCAGATCTGCTCACCCAAATGGATGGAAGTTATACGTTAAAGTCAATCGATTCTGATTCAACTCAGGTTACCTATGAATTGGAAGTAGCAGTATCTATGCCCGTACCTGCGATGATGATTACCAAAGCGCAACAACAGACAATCGATGCCGCTCTCAAGGAACTTGGCGAGCACCTGGCTTAATGTCACTCACTATCGGTGTTGATGTTGGTGGGACCAAAGTCCTCGGTGGAGTTGTTGACGAAGCTGGAAATGTTTTAAAGACAGCAAGACGCGATACGCCTAAAGAAGGTGGCAGCGCTCTCACATCGGCGATTGCAGAAGTTGCCAATGAACTCAAATCAGAATTTGATGTGACATCGGTCGGAGTATCCGCAGCTGGATGGGTATCTTCCGACAGAAAGACCATGCTGGCTACGCCCAACATTTCCGGATGGAATGGCGTTAATTTAGATTACGAACTCACCAGTCTCATCGGTCTTCCAGTTGACATTGAAAATGATGCAAATGCTGCTGCATGGGGAGAAGCGCGCTTCGGTGCAGCAAAAGGCAAGGAGCATGTTCTTCTACTGACAATAGGCACGGGGCTAGGTGGTGGAATTGTTATTGACGGGAAGTTACATCGCGGCGCATTTGGAATTGCTGCAGAAGTGGGACATATGCGAGTTGTGCCAGACGGACATCTCTGCGGATGTGGTGCGCGGGGATGTTTTGAACAATACGGATCCGGCTCTGCGTTGATGCGACATACCAAAGAAGCGATTGAGGAAAATCCTGCAATAGCAGAGAAACTCTTAGCTCGTGGAGATGGAACTATTGCCGGGCTTAGTGGAAAAATGATCATGGAAGCGGCCCGCGAAGGTGACGTGATTGCAATTGAGGCATTTAAAACGACAGGCAAATGGATTGGTGCTGGCGTAGCTTCGCTCTCTGCCATTTTGGATCCGGAAACGGTTGTAATTGGTGGGGGAGTCATTGATGCCGGTGAGTTACTTCTTGCGCCAATTCGAGAAGCCGCAAAGCGACATATGCCATTCTCTGAAATATTGCCGATGCCAGAAATTGTTGGGGCAACTCTAGGAAATCAAGCAGGTTTAGTTGGAGTTGCAGATCTAGCGCGTCGTTAATTTCTTAAATTGCAGATCCATCGTCATCGCGAAAATTTTGTCGATTGTTCTTCCATCGAGTAAATGATTCGCGCGCTTCTCTAATTTGATCACGGAGCCGCCGTTTTGGAATTGCTGGCGGAATAAAACGATTCTCATCCACAAATTTATCGAGTTCATCTAAATACGTTGTGGGAGCTGATTCATCAAGGCGCAGTCCTTCAACCATGGATTCGAACTCGGCTTTGATGAGGTCATCATCAAAGGGGTCTGAACCCTGGCTCTTTGTCATGGTTTATGTTCGCACAATGGCAAGCTTTCAGGCTAAATTAGCGCCATGAATAACCTGCCTTACGGCACGCTGAGAGCATTTTTGACGCCATTCCTCATGGTGCTCTTTCGTCCAAAGGTAAAAGGGCTACGTAATGTTCCGGCGTCAGGCCCAGTAATTCTTGCTTCAAATCATCTCTCATTTAGCGATTCAATTTTTATGCCACTCGTTGTGCCTCGCAAAGTTACATTTCTGGCCAAGAGTGAATACTTCACATCTCCTGGCCCAAAAGGTTTGCTCAAGAAATTAACTTTTATCGCACTTGGGCAAGTGCCAGTGGATCGTTCAGGAGGACGCCGAAGTGAAGCCGCGTTGATTACCGGACTCCAAGTACTTGCAGAAGGTAATTCACTGGGAATCTATCCCGAAGGTACCCGGTCACCCGATGGTCGCTTATACAAGGGACGTACTGGAATTGCTCGCCTTGCCATCGAGTCCGGGGCTCCTGTTGTACCGATTGCCATGTTTAACACCGACAAAATTCAACCAACAGGAAAAGTTATTCCCAAAGTGATGCGAGTCGGGATCACTTTTGGTGAACCAATGTACTTTGAGGGCGACTCAACAAATTTGCAATACCTCAGAGATGTTACTGATCAAATTATGAAGCGGATTCAGCAGATGTCGGGTCAAGAATATGTTGATACTTACGCAACCAAGGCTAAGAAGTCAAGTAGCAACGACGATCTTGGTGATGAGAACGATTAATCAATCTCAAGTTCAGCCCGTTTTACAAGGTAGTTGCAAACGTTGCATTCAAGACCAGGAGCGGGCATTCCGCCTTCGATAGTGGTAATTAGCTCTTCCAGAAGTTGAAGGAAGTTTTGAGTATCTCTTTCAACTGGGACATAGTGCTGGTTGACGCCAAAGCCATGAGTATTGCTCGCTAGTTCGCTCTGACGAGTTTCTGTAACACCCGCCAACTTCCAAATAAGTAACCCCATACTGGATACCGGAAAAGGTTTGCCTTTATCCGGGTGTTCTAGTGCATACGCATATGCTTCTAATTGTGGTGCGTAGAAGGGGCCGTTATCTCTATCGGAATCAGATACTTTGCAATCAATGATTCCGACACTGCCATCTTCATAATGGCCGAGAAGGTCGTAAATTCCAAGAATTTTCCAACGTGTTTCAAAGCCGTTAATGGATATCGGCGCACTTTTGACCCATTGGCCCCATTGCTTGACTACTCCTGGTTTTAACGAAGCATGAATTGATGGCATATCTGCGCGCCTGAAATGCTCTTCCTGTGAATCAGCTAGTGGTTTTACTAAAGGGAATTCCTTTTTGAGCTCGAATTTGAACCAGTATTTAAGCCAGAGACAACGTTTGCACGTTGAAAGTCCAAAAGTTAAGTCGGAAGGAGCAATTGTTTCCCGAGCCGGATTATCAGGTTTTTGCACGTAGATATTCTGCCTCTAACTCGGGTTTTCAGAGAGGCAACACGACGACTCCTTTCAGAAGTGACATCAAAGGATTAGGATTCGCAAATGGCAGAAATCACTACGTTGCTGGACGGACAAACGCTCGTCATATCTTTCAATCGCCCAGAGAAGATGAATGCAATCACTCGTTCCATGTATGCCGGGTTGGCCCAGAGTTTGAACGAAGCAGCAGGGGATTTTGGGGTTCGCTGCGTAGTTATCACTAGCGAAGGAGATCACTTCACTTCGGGTAATGACATCGGCGATTTTATGTCTAACCCCCCAACTGAATCAGACTCTGATGTTGCCAAATTTTTAGGCGCTCTCCTTGAATTTCCAAAGCCACTACTTGCAGCAGTCAAGGGAAATGCGATTGGGGTTGGGACAACTATGTTGTTACATTGCGATGTGGTTGTCGCTTCGCCAACTGCAAACTTCTCGATGCCATTTACATCACTTGGTTTGGTCCCTGAGGCAGGGTCGAGCATGCTCTTTCCAAGTTTGGTAGGCCATCAGCGAGCGGCACAGATCTTTATGACTGGTGAGTCTTTCGGAGCAGAAGCTGCTCGGGAAATGGGTCTTGTTGCGAGCGTGACTGCAGATCCATTCGCTGAAGCCATACGTATTGCTCAGAAAATCGCAGCACAACCTCCACAAGCAATCATCAACACCAAAGCGCTCATGAAAGCGGGCAAACATGATGCAGTAGCCGCGGTGATGCGGGCGGAGTTCGAAATTTTTGCACTGGCTTTACAGTCCGAAGAAGCAGCAGAAGCTTTCATGAACTTTATGTCAAAGAGAGGCAAGTAGATGTCACTACAAGGAAAGCGCATCTTCATCACAGGAGGCTCACGCGGGATTGGATTGGCCATAGCGCTGCGAGCAGCCCGCGATGGCGCGTCAATTGCAATCGCTGCCAAAACCACTGAACCAAATCCAAAATTGCCGGGCACAATTTTTACAGCAGCAGAAGAGATAAAGGCTGCTGGTGGAAATGCTCTTGCCATTCAATGTGATTTGAGGGATGAATCTCAAATTGCAGCTGCCGTTGGGCAAGCGGCTTCCGAATTTGGCGGAATTGATATTCTCATTAATAACGCGAGTGCCATTAATTTAACTCGCACAGAAGAAACACCAGCCAAAAGGTTTGATTTGATGTTTGATGTAAATGTGCGTGGCACATTCCTGACATCGCAGGCTGCCATTGAGCACTTGAGAGCTTCGGCAGAAGCAGGTCGCAATCCACACATCCTGAATCTATCTCCGCCACTTTCCATGAAAGCCAAATGGTTTAAGAATCACGTTGCTTACACGATGGCTAAATACGGGATGAGTATGTGTGTTCTTGGAATGGCAGAAGAATTTAAAAGAGATGGAATAGCGGTAAACGCATTGTGGCCGCGAACAGCCATTGACACTGCAGCCTTGCAAATGATTCCTGGAGTAGATACGGCCGCTTGCCGTACTCCTGAAATATTGGCTGATAGCGCCTACATCATTCTTAACAGATTGGCTAAAGAATGTACTGGAAACTTCTTCGTTGATGATGAAGTACTGGCTTCTGAAGGGATTACTAATCTCGATAAATATGCGGTGGTCCCTGGTACGAAAGATTTCTTACTCGATTTCTTCTTAGATTAAGAATTATCCGCAAAAAGAGCCTTATTCTTTCCGCCATGAACATAGAGTTAAATGGCACAAACGTTATTGACGAGAGTCAGAGAAGCGGCAAAGCATCATCTCTATTCTGGCCGTGGTGCGGCGCCAATGTTTCACTACTTGCTCTTTCATACGGGGCTTTCTTCTTAGGTTTCGGAATCTCTTTCTGGCAAGCAACATTTGCTGCTTTTCTTGGGACTGTACTTTCATTTCTGCTAGTCGGATTTAGTTCGCTTGCAGGTAAGAAATCGAATGCCCCAACTATGGTGCTTTCTCGTGCAAGTTTTGGAGTTAAAGGAAGCGTAATCCCCGGGATTTTGTCGTATCTCGTTTTCGTCGGCTGGGAAATTGTGTTGATGTCACTTGCAACACTTGCTACAGGAACTGTTTTTATCCGCCTTGGAAATTTTGATCACAACACAGCGATGGTGATTGGCTTCATATTTGCCATCCTTCTCACTGTTTCGTCGGCAGTTCTCGGTTTTTCCGCCATTATGCGAATCCAGAAATTGCTTACAATCATCACAATTGCAATGACTGGCGTCTACATGGTGTTAACCATTGATGAAGTTAATTGGTCTGTTGTTACATCAACGCCTTCCGGAAACACTCAGGGATTAGTGGGAGCGATTATCTTCGGAGCTACCGGGATTGGCTTGGGATGGGTGAACGCTGCGGCGGATTACTCTCGCTATCTGCCCAGATCGACATCGAGCAAAGCAGTGGTTGGTTGGACCGTCTTTGGTGCTTCTATCGTTCCGATAGCGCTGGTCACTTACGGAGCAGCGCTATCTGCAAGTAACGAAAAATTATCAGAAGGTATTGCTAGTGACCCGATCGGTGCGCTGACGACAATTTTGCCAACGTGGTATCTCGTGATTTTCGCACTAGTTGCGATTTTGGGATTAGTTGGGGGCGCAATCCTTAATCTCTATTCATCTGGTCTTGCCCTCATTTCGATTGGCGTTCCCGTAAGGAGACACGTGGCTGCTTCAATTGATGCAGTATTAATGTTTATTGGTGTCATCTACTTCGTCTGGATTGCTGATGATTTCTTCTATCCCTTCCAAGGATTCTTAATCACATTGGGTGTTCCAATAGCGGCATGGTCAGCAATTTTTGTCGTTGATGTGCTGCTGCGAAAGTCATATAGCGAAAGAGATCTTTTTATCGCCCATGGCCGATATGGCAATTGGAATGCTGGATCAATAGCAATCATGGTTGCCGCCACATTTATTGGATGGGGTTTTGTTACCAACGGATTCGCCAGTTGGCTCTCTTGGCAGGGTTACTTCCTATATTTGATTGGTGGTAAAGATGGAGATTGGGCTTTTGCCAACCTCGGTGTTTTCTTCGCCTTGCTCGTCGGCTTTGTCGGCTATTTCCTCATTGCAAGAAGAAAGATTAAGCGCCAAGAGAAGGTTGGCTGATAACCTGTTGTAATGCGCCGCTCCATTGCTCCTCTCCGCGATTTTCTCCATCGCGAATCCTCCAGCGGGGTGCTACTTCTCATCGCTGCTTTTCTTGGGCTCGTGGTCGCAAACTCTCCATGGTCAGACCCATATTTTTCAGCTTTAACTGCTTCTTTTGAAATTGGAAGTGATGGTCTCTATCTCAAACTATCCACATTAAAGGTAATCAACTATGTATTGATGACAATTTTTTTCTTTGTAGTTGGGTTAGAAATTAAGAGAGAACTTACTTCGGGACACTTATCTTCAATCAAAGCCGCCTTGGCACCTTTTCTTGGCGCTCTCGGAGGAATGGCAATACCCGCTGCCATCTATTTACTGATCGCAGGTGGAGAAGAACCTCGCGGTTGGGGAGTCCCCGTAGCAACTGATATCGCTCTCGCTGTCGGATTATTGGCGATGTTGGGTTCCGCTGTTGCACCCGCGCTGCGTACCTTTCTTCTGGGATTAGCGGTCATTGATGACATTGGCGCAATACTCATCATCGCATTCATCTACTCAACCGGAGTTAAATTTTCTTGGCTTGCTGCTGCAGGTTTGGCAATTGCAGTCATAGCTGCAATGAAAAAATTCGGCATCGTTAGTACATATATTTATGTGGTTGTTGGGGTGTTACTTTGGTATGGACTGTATAGAAGCGGAGTTCACCCGACGCTTTCAGGAGTGATCCTGGGTCTATTAACCCCAAATCAGGTGAAACCTGGAGTTAATCTCCGCGATATCGAAGATGGGTCTGTTTCCATCATTGAATGGTTGGAGACAAAGCTGCACCCATGGAGTAGCTTTTTCATAGTTCCAATCTTCGCCTTCGCGAATACCGGTGTAGTTATTTCTGCTTCAACTCTCGAGAGGGCTTGGCAGTCGTCCATTGCGTGGGGAATTTTCTTCGGTTTAGTCGTAGGAAAACCGATAGGAATACTTGCAGCGGTAGTACTTGCAAAAAAGAGCAAAGTTGCCGACTATCCAAGTGGTACCGGAATTTCACAGATTGCAGCAGCCGGAAGTGCGGCGGGGATTGGATTTACTGTGGCAATTTTTATCGCCAATTTAGCTTTTACTGATAAAGCCCTTCAAGATATTGCCGTGCTTGCGGTAATTGCTGCATCAGTGGTGAGTGGTTTCATAAGTTGGGTATTTTTTAGCGTAATGAAAAAACCCCGCCATCTCTGACGGGGTTTTTCACTTGCTTCTTAGATGTCGTAGTACAACTCGAATTCAGCTGGATGCGGACGCAAGCGAACGTAATCAACTTCATTCTTTCGCTTCCATTCGATCCAAGTAGCTATGAGATCTTCAGTAAAGACTCCACCCTTAGTAAGGAACTCATGATCCTTCTCAAGGCTGTTAAGAACCGCATCTAAGGAGCCAGGAACTTGTGGAATAGCGGCAGCTTCTTCACCTTCGAGTTCATAGAGATCTTTATCCACTGGGGCAGGTGGTTCGATCTTGTTAACGATTCCATCAATTCCTGCCATCAGCATTGCAGCGAAGGCGAGGTATGGATTAGAAGATGGATCTGGGCAACGGAATTCAACGCGCTTTGCCTTTGGAGACGATCCGGTGATTGGGATACGAATACATGCAGAACGGTTGCGGGCTGAATAAACTAGATTTACTGGAGCTTCATAACCTGGAACCAATCTGCGGTAGGAGTTCACAGTTGGGTTTGTGAACGCCAATAGAGATGGCGCATGCTTGAGCAGACCACCGATATACCAACGTGCAGTATCTGAAAGATCTCCGTAAGTTCCTGCTTCAAAGAAGAGCGGCTTTCCAGCTTTCCATAATGACTGATGAACGTGCATACCTGAACCGTTATCGCCAAAGAGTGGCTTTGGCATGAAGGTTGCGGTCTTTCCACCTTCCCATGCAACGTTACGGATGATGTACTTGAATTTCATTAGCTCATCGCCGGCAGAGAGAATATCCGTGAAGCGGTAGTTAATTTCCATCTGGCCAGCAGTTCCAACTTCGTGGTGAGAACGTTCAACTTGTAGACCGGCGCGACCGAGTTCCATCACCATTTCATCACGCAGATCTGCAAATTGGTCTGTTGGCGAAACAGGGAAGTATCCACCTTTAATACGAGTGCGATAACCACGGTTTGGTGTTCCATCTGGATCGGCGACGATTCCGGTATTCCAAGCGCCTTCATAGGAATCAATGTGATGGTAAGCCTCATTGATTCCAGTCTTGAAACGGATTGCATCAAAAACATAGAACTCTGCTTCAGGTGCAAAGAATGCTTGATCCGCAATTCCAGTTGACTTCATATATTCAACGGCCTTAGCCACGACACCACGTGGATCACGTGAATACGGAGTGTTGTCGACTGGGTTATGAACAGAGAAGATGATGACAAGAGTCTTTTCCAAGCGGAATGGATCAATAAATGCCGATTCTGGAATTGGGAGCAACTTCATATCAGATTCATTAATCGCTTGGAATCCACGGATTGATGAGCCATCAAACATGAGTCCATCTGTGAAGACTGCCTCATCAAATGATTCGACAGGTACATTGAAGTGATGCTGAATTCCTGGAAGATCGGTAAAGCGAACGTCTACAAGCTTTACATCTTCTTTCTTGATGTACGCAAAGATTTCTGATGCGTTCTTAAACATTGTGATACTCCAATTGAGGCTGATTTCCACAGCCAGCTGATTCCAGTTGACCTCATCGTTGAGTACGGCTGATGGAGGGAAGGCTAGTTCTCACGCGTAAAAATGTCATAATCGCAGTGTTACAGCCGTGTTACATATCCAGAATCTGCGCCAATAAGCGCAATCGTGTACTAACGATAGGCTTGGCGCCATGTTTCCACGCGTGAGCCAAGGTCGTCGTGTCGCAGGAATCACCATCGATTGGTTAGCCTGCTATGCCATCGCGTTGGGCTTTTTTGCAGGCGGCGGATCTCTCCAAGATCGAATTCCAGGCGCCCGTCTGCCAGTTTTGATCCTGCTCTTTGCAGAGTACTCAATCCTTGTCGCCCTCGGAGGATCATCGTTTGGCCACAGACTTGTGGGACTCAAAGTAGTCCGGTATTCAGATGGCGGATCTGTTACACCTATTCAGTCTTTGATTCGCACAGCATTTCTCATCCCCGTCATTACCGCAATCACATTTGATGAGAACGGTCGAGGAATCAATGAGCGACTTTCAAATACAGTGCTTGTGAAATCTAGAAATTAGCGAATTTTAATTCCTTTAGGCATAGGACCTTTAGGAATCGGCAGAGACATTCCACCAACGGCCTTAAGTCGAGCGCGAACTTCACGCATCTGATGAGGAGTTAATTTCTTAGGAAGTTTGGTTACATGCTTTTGCAATTTGCGAAGTGGCACTTGACCCTCGCCATCTCCCACAAAAACTTCGATGATGGGAACACCGGGGGCGTAACGTTCTGATTTCTTCTTCTCATCCTGCACCATCTGACGAACTGCAAATCCACCTTCACCTGTCAAAACTATTCCAGCTCGGCCCACGCTGCGGTGCACCATATCTTGTTGTTTATTGACTGCAACCGCTGGCGTAGTTGTCCATCCTTTACGAATTGCCATCAAGACACTTGCGCCTGCGCCAATCTGTCCCTCGATAGAGGAATAAGCCGCAGCGCCAGCTACACGAGTAAAAAAGAACATGGTTACAAGGAGAGCGAGTGGAAGGGTGACGAACCCTCCATAGATAGGACGCCCAAAAATGAAGCCCAGTGAGATGCCGACAACGAGCACAATCAGGAAAAGCCCGATAAGTGCTGCACCGATCCAAGGTTTCTCAGCACGCGTTACTTTGTAGGCATCGCGAAAAGTCTGAAAGCGAGGCTTTTTGATTTTTGGTTCTTTATTCTTCCGCTTCAACATGCGCGCTAGTTTAGGGGAGCAGGCGCAGTTCCTCCAAGACGAACCGGAGCCCAGCGCTGGCCATCATGTGAATCTGGATAGTCGCTTTGGATTTTATGAAGCAACTCAATCATTGTTTCGCGGAGCAATTTTTCGCCCGCATCAACGTCTGTGTTCTTTTGAAAATAGAGCGGGGCTCCAAAAGTAACGCTGATAGGAACGTTCTTTCGGCGCAAATTTCGCTTAACTTTCTTTGTCCAGATGCGCTGTGAGCCCCAAATAACAGTAGGAATCACAGGAACACCTGCCCCCATAGCCAAGCGAACGGCTCCAGACTTGAGTTCCTTTATTTCAAAACTTACAGAGATTGTTCCTTCCGGAAATATTCCTATGATTTCACCGCCACGAAGGGCTCGAAGAGCTGCCACAAATGAAGCAGACCCATTTGCGCGATCCACGCAAATATGGTGCATGCCTCGCATGAGTGGACCTGCCAATTTGTTATCAAATATTTCCTTCTTTGCCATAAAACGTACATAACGATTGACGGGTAGAGCTGCTGTTCCTACTAGAGCGAAATCCAAATATCCAACGTGATTAATCGCGAGAATGGCACCGCCTTCACGTGGGATATTTTCTTCCCCTTCAAAATCGAACTTGAGTCCGAGATATTTCCAAAAAGCTTTAATAGCAACTACTACTGGGGGATAAACAAGATCAGCCATGGTTGGTGCGCATTCGCTTCTCTTGAGCTTGTTTGTATAAACGTCCGGCACGATATGAGCTGCGAACAAGAGGCCCACTCATAACTCCGCTAAATCCAAGTTCTTCTGCCTCTTTAGCTAGCTCAACAAATTCGTCTGGCTTTACCCAACGTTCAACAGGATGGTGCTTATTGGTTGGGCGCAAATATTGAGTAATTGTTATTAAATCGCATCCTGCTTGATGTAGGTCCACTAAGGCCTGGGATATTTCTTCTCTGGTTTCACCAAGACCCAGAATTAAATTTGATTTGGTGATGAGCCCGTGTGAACGTGCCTGCGAAATGACATCAAGCGATCGTTCGTAGGTAAAAGCTGGGCGAATGCGCTTAAAAATTCGTGGAACAGTTTCGAGATTATGTGCAAAGACTTCTGGCTTCGTCTCGAAAACTTGGCTAAGCAACGTTGAATTTCCGCTGAAATCTGGAGCCAACATCTCGACCCCTGTGCCAGGGTTTAATTCATGAACTTTACGAATAGTCTCTGCATAAAGCCACGCGCCTTCGTCCTCTAAGTCATCGCGGGTAACGCCAGTGATAGTTGCGTATTTCAACCCCATAGCCTGAACTGATTCGGCAACACGTCGCGGTTCATCGCGATCAAGAGGTTCGGGTTTGCCTGTATCAATATTGCAGAAATCGCACCGTCGAGTGCAACGCTCGCCACCAATAAGGAATGTTGCTTCTTTATCCTCCCAGCATTCGAAAATATTGGGACATGCAGCCTCTTGACAGACAGTATGGAGACCTTCAGTTTTTACAAGAGAACGCAGCCGAGTGTATTCAGGCCCCATGTTTGCACGAGTCTTGATCCACTCCGGTTTACGCTCAATAGGGGTTTCGGTATTGCGTGCTTCAATCCGAAGCAGTTTGCGACCTTCAGGTGCAATCGTCATGTGCTCACCTTAATAAGTACGTCCGAGACGTGCGATTCAACTATCGGCAAAATGTCATCGATAGTGAACGATTGCTTAAGCTCTAAGGCAAGCGAGGTTACCGAGGCATCATCGATGCCGCAGGCGACAATCTTGCTAAAAGGCGAGAGGTCTGGGTTGACGTTAAGTGCAAAGCCATGCATTGAAACTCCCGAAGCCACCCGAATTCCTATGGCTGCAATCTTGCGATCGCCTTGGGCATCACGCACCCAGACTCCAGATCTACCGTCTACTCGGATTGTCTGTAAACCTAAATCTTGGCATGCTGCGATGAGTCCCGCTTCTATGGAACGGACAAAACCAACGAGCTCTGTGGGTTTTGCAAGTCTCACGATGGGATAACCGACCAACTGACCTGGTCCATGCCACGTAATTTTTCCGCCGCGGTCTACATCAACCACTGGCGTGCCATCGTGGGGTTTCTCTGAATCCAATGTTCGCTTTCCAGCGGTGAAGACAGATGGGTGTTCTAGCAGAATCAGAGTGTTTGCACGCGCTCCCGAAACAACTTCAGAGTGGATGGAGCGTTGCATAGCCAGCGCTTGGCCATATTCAACAATTCCTGAACGCACCACGTTCAATTGTGAAGTTGAACCAATTTCAAGATCAACTTGGCTGGTTGGGGTCACGGGTACAGCCTAAAGGTAGGCTAGGGCTCTAGCGAATTTCATTCATCAACAGCCGGAAAGGCCATTTCATCGTGTCAACTCTCGCACCTCGATCTACCCGGAAGCCATTTGCATTAGCCATGTTGGTTGTCATCTTCTGGTTCGTTCTCACGGGAGTATTCGGCCCACTCTTTGGCAAGCTCTCTTCCGTCCAAGAGAACAACAACTCGTCCTTCTTGCCAAAAGGCGCAGAGGCTACGAGGGCATCTGAAGTTATTCAAACATTCTCAGGAAAAGACTCATTTAATTTTCCAACGTTGGTGCTTTTCGAGGGTGACGCTACTCCAGATGCGGTGGCTGCAATCAACGACCACCTTGATGAATTAGGTGCGCTCACTCTTGCGGGCACTCAGGCAAAAGTATCTGATTATGTTGCTCCCGGACAGCAAATTACGGCATTTGCTTCTCAAGATGGAAAAGCGATTTTGGCGAATATCCCTCTTGATGGCAATGCGATTGGTGAGGTTCTAGAAAATGATGAACCGGTATTACCCGCACTTGTGGAAGCGATTCGTGAAGATATTGCGCCGATTGCCGAGGCTAACGGACTGAAACCTTATGTAACTGGTCCAGGAGGATTACTCGGTGATCTCTTTGGAGCATTCGGGTCAATCGACTCTACTTTGCTGTTGACCACGCTAGGAGTTGTAGCAGTAATTCTCATCGTCGTATATCGATCACCGATACTTTGGATAATTCCGCTTCTATCGGCGCTCTTTGCACTGACTTTAGCTGGTGGAATTGTTTATCTTCTGGCTAAAAACGACATCATTGATGTTGACGGACAATCGCAAGGCATCCTCTCTGTATTGGTAATCGGTGCCGCAACAGATTATGCGTTGCTATTGATTGCGCGATATCGCGAAGAGCTACATCTACATGCCAGTCGTTTTGACGCGATGCGAGCTGCCTATAAAGGAGTCTGGGAGCCTATCCTTGCGTCAGGTTCTACCGTTTCGATCTCTCTACTCATACTGCTCTTTAGCCAACTCACCAATACAGCTGGACTAGGTCCAGTTGGTGCTATCGGAATCGTGTGTTCCATGTTCACCATTTTGACCCTGCTACCTGCTTTTTTGCTGGTCTTTGGGCGTTGGATTTTCTGGCCTCGTCGCCCTGAATTCGACGGTGATGACCATGTGCTATCGGGTACATGGGCACGTGTAGGTAACGCAATTGGACGCAATCCACGTAAAGCATGGGTTATTTCAGGTGTAATCCTGCTCGCTTTTGCTTTTACCTCAACTACTCTCAAAGCAGATGGAATCGGAACGGTGGATACATTCACCACAAATCCAGAATCTGTACAAGGTCAAAAATTGTTGCTTACTCACTTCCCCGGTGGCGAGGGAGATCCAACTCAAATCGTTGTCAACGTTGACAAAATTGCGGCTGTTACCGCTTCTGTAAAACAAGCACCGGGCGTCACAACAATTACTCCAGCTCTTGATGGTTTTGCCGTCCCTGGTCAGCCACTACCACCTATAAAGGTTGTTAACGGCAAGGCGATTCTCAACGTCACGCTTGATAAGGCACCAGACAGCGTTGAAGCTTCAAACGATATTCCACGGATTCGTGAACTTGCTAAAGAGGCGGATCCAACTTCATTAGTGGGAGGCACGAGTGCTGTCTCTTACGACATCAGAACGGCTAATGATCGCGACAATCGCACGATCATCCCGATCATCCTTCTTGTGATCACAATCATTCTGGGGCTTCTGCTGAGAAGTATTTTGAGCGCAGCGCTCTTACTTGGAACAGTCGTACTCTCATATTTTGCAACCCTAGGCGTCTGCGCTTTGGTTTTTAACCATGTCTTTGGTTTCGCTGGCGGAGATACCTCCTTCCCGCTCTTTGCCTTCATCTTCTTGGTTGCATTGGGTATTGATTACAACATATTTCTCATGACGCGAGTTCGTGAAGAATCTATGAAGATTGGAACTCGAGCCGGTGTCATAAAAGGTTTAACAGTCACTGGTGCAGTCATTACCTCTGCCGGAATCGTTCTCGCTGCGACTTTCGCCGTGCTTGGTCTGTTACCGCTCGTACCGCTGGCGCAACTCGGATTTGCCGTAGCTTTCGGAGTTCTATTAGACACCATCATCGTTCGCTCCATTCTGGTCCCGGCACTTGTCCATGAAATAGGTCCAAAAGTTTGGTGGCCTTCCAGGTTACAGAATAAGTAACCACGCAATGCGAGTAGGGATTGCAGGTTATGGACTTGCAGGTAGGTCATTCCACGGCCCTTTACTTAAGGGTTGTGGTTTTGAAGTTGCCTCAATTCTCACCTCCAATCCGACCCGCGCGCGCCAAGCAAAAGATGATTTTCCGTTAGTGAGCGTTGTTGATAATTTTGCGGAATTTCTTCAACAAAATCTTGACCTAGTTGTAATTGCGACAGCGAATAAAGTACATGCTGAACAAGCATTGGCCGCAATTGCGAAATCAATACCTGTCGTGATCGACAAGCCCGCCGCAAGAACGACTTCCGAAACTCTAGAGATTTTTAAGGCAGCGAGAAGTTCTAAAGTTCCTGTCACAGTTTTCTACAATAGGTTGTGGGATAGCGATTCGCTCACCATTAAGAAAGTTATTTCACAGGGTCTCATTGGTAAACCGTTTCGCTTAGATTCCAGGTTTGAGAGATTTCGGCCTCAACTTAACCCCTCATCATGGCGCGAAAACGAAAGCCCTGAGAATGGGGGAGGTCTCTTGTTGGATTTGCAAACTCATCTCATCTCAACGGCGCTAAATTGGTTTGGAAAAGCTGAATTACGAAACGCACAAATTCGTAAGATCCGTGGGGATTCAGAAGATGATGTGGTTCTGACCCTGCGCCACGGCTCTGGCGTTGATTCCTATCTCTCCGCGAGTGCCATCACTGGAAGTCCAGGACCACGAATTCGGCTCTTGGGAACAGAAGGAGCACTTGTTATAGAAGAATTAGATCCCCAAGAAGCACTGCTACGCGCAGGAAATTTCCCGGAAGATGGAATCTGGAAAGTACCCACGTCGTCTCGAGCATTTATTTACAAAGGGGATAGCAAAGAAGAAATAGCAAGCTCTCCGGGAAATTATGGTTTGTTCTACCTGGCTGTTAAGGCGTCACTCACTAATGGCACACCAATGCCCATCACAGAGGAACAGGTTCTGGAAGTTGCTTCAATCATTGATAAGGCGCGTGATTTCAGTGCTTGATAAAGAGGTAACGATTGTTGGTGCAGGTTTGGCGGGCTTAAGCGCGGCAATTACTTTGCAAAGCGCAGGTTGTACAGTGCGAGTAGTTGAAGCAAGCAATCGAGTTGGTGGGCGAGTTGCTTCAGATTACATAGATGGATTCACCCTAGATCGAGGGTTCCAACTTATCAACGCCAATTACTCTGAACTGCAACGTCTAGGAGTGATGGCGAATTTGCCATTCATCAAATTGCCACGGGCAATTGATATTGCAATCGAAAATAATCGCATTCCCTTGGGCGATCCCAGATTTTTTCCTTTAGCGGCGCTGGATAACCGCAGCGGTAGCTTGCTCAGTAAGATGAAATTTTTGGGTTATTTACTTTCACATGCCAGCTCCTACTCAAGCGTTGAAGATGAGATGAAAAAGATGGGAAGACTTTACACAACGGTTCTCCGCCCTTTTCTCAGTGGTGTGTTTCTGACATCACCTGCAAATGTAGATGCCGTCAGTGGAAAGGAGATTGTCAGATCCTTTATCTCTGGAAAGCCTGGATTACCCGCAGGTGGGGTAGGAGCACTCGCGCAAGCGTTAGCAAAGAGAGTGGCCAAGATTGAACTGAATCGCCACATTAACTCGCTACAAGAATTGGGTAACGGTCCAGTTATCGTAGCAACGGATGTGACTACTGCTGCTCAGTTATTGGACATGGAGAGCGTACCTAAATTGGCAGGCTCTACGACGTGGTATCACGAAGTCCCAAGTGATTTAAGTAGTTCGAAGAAGTTGCTTATAGATGGTCAACGGAGAGGTCCAGTTGTAAATTCAATTGTGATATCAAATGTCGTTCCAAATTACGCACCCTCTGGCAAGTCCTTACTTTCTTCAACAACTCTTGAATTCTCTTCGGAATCAGAGGTGAGGCGTCACCTTTCGATAATGTGGGGTAAACCTTCTGCAAATTGGTCTCTCATAGCAAAGTATGAGATCCCTAAATCGCTACCTATATTTGCACCGGGAAGCAAAGGTGTGACAACCTCAAAAGTAAGAGATGGAATCTATATCGCTGGAGATTACCGCAGTGCTCCTTCGCAAAATGGTGCACTACTTTCGGGCAGGCTTGCAGCTGAACTATTGCTAATCGATCAACGCAGTTAGAGCGTTTGTAATGTGTGGGTAATCCCAAGTAAAACCTGCATTAGTGAGTTCCTGTGGAATTACTTTTTTACTTCCTAAAATTTCACTTGAAAATCCACCTAACGCAATCTTGAGCCCTATTGCAGGAGCCGGGAAAAGTGCCGGGCGATGCATTGCTCGCGCTAACGCTGAGGTAAATTCTTGATTGGTGACTGGATTGGGTGAAGTGAGATTAACAGGACCAGAAATATTGTGTTCAAGTAGAAATGATATGGCGCGAATAACATCATGGAGAGTAATCCAAGACCACCATTGCTTTCCGTTACCTAGTTTTCCTCCTAGCCCTAATCTAAACAACGGCAGCATTTTGCCAAGTGCGCCACCAGTGGGATCTAAGACAAGTCCAGTGCGAAGTTTTACGGTGCGTACGTCGTGGGCTAAATCGGCAGCTGCTTCCCATTCACGACAAACTGCAGCCAAGAAATCATCGCCAACGCGATCAGATTCAATAACGGCTCGATTGCCAGATTCACCGTACCAACCAATTGCGCTAGCAGAGATAAATACTTGCGGTTTTACTTCGCTCACTGCGCGCGCTATTGCAGTAGTTCCAAGAAGTCGCGAGTTAAGAATTTCCGCCTTGTATTTTTTGGTCCAACGCTTATCTCCAACACCAACTCCGGCAAGATGAATCACTGCGTCAACACCACGTAGCGCTTCGATATCTACATAACCAGTTTTAGGGTCCCACTGGATCTCATCTGGAGCAACGGTTGGGCGACGTACCAAGCGCTGCACGGTATGACCCTCACTTTTGAGGTGACCAACTAGCGCTGTGCCAATCAGTCCGGAAGCTCCGGTAATGGCGATTCGTTGGGGAACTGACATATGGATTAGAGCCCTAAATCCGCTTCAAAGGCGCCGCCTTCGAGGCGTTCTTTGAGAGTTACTAAGAAGCGAGCCGCATCTGCGCCATCAACAACGCGATGGTCATAAGAGAGTCCGAGATAAACCATGGAGCGGATTGCGATTGTTTCACCGCCATCTTCACCTTTAACCACCATTGGGCGTTTTACAACTGCACCTAGTCCAAGGATGGCAACTTGAGGTTGATTGATGATTGGCGTATCAAAGAGCGCTCCACGAGAACCCGTGTTGGTGAGAGTGAAAGTGCCACCACCGAGTTCATCTGGTGTGACTTTGTTATCGCGAGTGCGAGCTGCCAGATCTGCAATCTTGCGCGCTACACCACCCATGTTGAGATCGCCTGCGTTATGGATTACCGGAACTAGTAATCCACGTTCGGTGTCGACTGCAATACCGAGATGTTCTGCCCCGTGATAAATAATCTGATCACCCTCAACAGAAGAGTTAAGTACTGGATGTTGCTTAAGAGCTTCGCAAACGGCGACTGCAAAGAATGGCAAGAAGGAGAGCTTTACTCCTTCTCGTGCTTCAAATGAAGCCTTGGACCGGTCACGTAAGCGAGCAATTTTTGTTACATCTACTTCAATCACGGTAGTGAGTTGCGCGGAAACTTGTAGTGATTCCACCATTCGCGCCGCAATCACTTTACGCAATCTCGACATAGTGACCGTTGTTCCACGAAGTGGAGATGCAGCTGGCGTAACGGGGCGAGGTGCGGATGGAATTGAAGAAGATTGCGCAGGTGCAGCAGGTGCAGCAGCGTTCTGCTTTGGTTGTGCTGCTTCTACATCCTCTTTCCGAATGCGACCACCAATTCCGGTTCCTCTTACAGTTGCCAAATTGACTCCAAGTTCGTTAGCTAATTTGCGAACGATTGGAGTCACATATGCATCTTGCGGTTGCGAAACTGGCGCAGGTGCAACTGGTGCTGGTACGGGAGTTGATGGAACAACTACAGGTGCAACTGGTGTTGGAGCTGAAACTACTGGAGTCGGCGTTGGCGCCACAGGCGCTGGAGTCTGCACAGCTTGTGGCGCTGCGCTCTGGCTTGATGCGCCAATAAGTCCTAGTCGAGCGCCAACAGGTACGGTTGAATCAACAGCCACATCAATTGCGAGAAGCGTTCCTGCAACTGGAGATGGAATTTCGGTATCAACTTTGTCGGTGGAAACTTCCAAGAGCGCTTCATCGACAGCGACAGAATCCCCAACGTTTTTAAGCCAACGAGTAACAGTGCCTTCGCTGACAGATTCACCAAGTGCCGGCATCGTAATCACGGTGCCACCGCTGGCTGGCGTAGCTGCAGGGGGAGTGGCTGCAACTGGGGTTGGAGTTTCCACTACCGGAGTAGCCACCGGAGCTGGCGTCTCCATAACAGGTGCAGCAGTTGGAGTTTGAACTTGAGCAGGGCTACTGACACCACCATCGGAGATGATGGCAAGTTCTGCACCTACTGCAACAGTTTGATCTACACCTACGACAATTTTTGAAAGAACTCCAGCAACAGGTGAAGGAATTTCAGTATCGACCTTGTCAGTTGAAACTTCTAGGAGAGGTTCATCGACTGCAACAACATCGCCTTCGTTCTTTAACCAACGAGTGACTGTGCCTTCACTGACGCTTTCGCCGAGAGCGGGCATTGTGACTGAGAATGTCATGGGTATTTTCTCCTCTTACCTTAACCGTGCGCGTGAAGTGGTTTGCCTGCTAGAGCCATGTGAGCTTCACCCATAGCCTCTGACATTGTTGGATGTGCATGAATAAGTGGAGCGACATCATCAGCTGACGCCTCCCAGTTAAAAATCAATTGAGCTTCAGCGAGAAGTTCTCCAACTCGAGCACCCACCATGTGAATCCCGAGAACTGGTCCATTCTTTTGTGCAACCAACTTTATAGATCCAGCAGTCTTTAGGATTTGTGCTTTTCCATTTCCAGCTAAGTTGTAGTCCAGCTCGACAACATCATAGCCGCGTTCTTTCGCCGCTTTGGTAGAAAGTCCAACCGATGCAACTTCCGGTTCTGAGTAAGTAACACGCGGGACACCGTCGTAGTTGATTGGTCGTGGATTCAGACCTGCAATAGTTTCTGCAACCAGGATCCCTTCTTGGAAACCTACGTGTGCCAACTGCAGAGTCGGGATGATGTCACCAACTGCCCACACCCCTGGGATATTGGTGCGGCAATGGTCATCTACAAGTATGTAGCCACGATCCATTGCGATGCCGAGCTCCTGATAGCCAATTCCATCAGTGACTGGTCCGCGGCCAACAGAGACTAGAAGAACATCTGCCGTAAATTCACGACCATCTTCTAGAGTAACGATCACGCTATCGCCGCTAACTTTGTGAGATTTAAAGCGAACACCGAGTTCAAATTTAATTCCGCGCTTACGAAATGCGCGTTCTAATAACTTGCTGGAAGACTCATCCTCGAGCGCGATGAGGTGAGGGAGACCTTCGATAATCGTGACATCTGCTCCAAAGGACTTCCACACTGAAGCAAATTCGCAACCGATAACTCCGCCACCTAAAACAATAACGCTTTTGGGAACGTAATCCATGGCGGTTCCGTGATCAGATGTGATTACGCGTTTTCCATCGATTTCTAGCCCAGGAAGAGTTCGCGCATAAGAACCGGTAGCCAATAAGACATTTTTGCCAACATATTGAGTACCATTAACTTCAACAGTATTTGCACTCACAAGTCGACCAGCGCCTTCGATGAAGGTAATGTTTCGCGACTTCACTAGCCCTTGCAAACCTTTGTAGAGGCCAGCGATTACTCCATCTTTGTAGGAGTTCACTCCAGCCATATCGATGGAATTGAACGTTGCGTTAACGCCAAATTGCGCAGATTCACGGGCGGTATCCGCAACTTCACCAGCATGCAATAACGCCTTTGTTGGGATACATCCGCGATGGAGGCACGTTCCGCCGACCTTGTCTTTCTCAATGAGGGCAACCGATAATCCAAGCTGCGCTCCGCGGAGGGCTGCGGCATAGCCACCACTTCCGCCACCAAGAATTACAAGATCAAAATTAGTCACCCTTGCAGCTCCTTCTTTTACATCTCTATTGAGCATTGATTGTCGTTAGCAGCCATATCTTGCCAGCCTTTTCTATTCACGCCTAACTGGAGTGACCTAATGGCTTATTGCTCATCCAGGGCCAGTTGAACCAACGAGCGAAGGGCGATTCCAGTACCGCCAACAGGGGTGTAACCATGTGCTGCGCCTTCGTTAAAAGAGGGGCCTACAATATCAAGGTGGAGCCAAGGTAGTTCATCTGCGACAAAATCTTTGAGAAACAGACCGGCAACGAGCATGCCACCCATACGTTCTCCGATATTTGCAAGATCTGCCACCGGCGAATCTAAAGATGCGCGTAGTTCTACAGGCAAAGGCATTGGCCAGAAAGCTTCACCAGTGCGCTTTGCCACATCCAAGAACTTTGCTGAGAAGTCTGAGTTATTTGTCATCACTGCACTTGTGCGCGTGCCAAGAGCAACTACTTGTGCCCCAGTAAGGGTTGCTACGTCAATAATCCCGTCGAGATCTTTTGTCTCTTGAGCTTTTACTAGCGCATCAGCCAGGACCAGTCTGCCTTCTGCATCGGGGTTGAGTACCTCAACAGTTTTTCCGCCATAAATTGTGATGACATCACTTGGTCGAGTGGCGTTATCACTGACCATATTTTCAGCAAGTGGTGCCCAAGCTTCAATTGCCACAGGAAGTTTGAGTTCTGCAATAGCGATAGCGGCAGCACATACCGCGGCTGCTCCACTCATATCAGATTTCATTGCTTCCATACCGAGCGCTGGCTTTAGAGCGAGTCCACCAGTATCAAATGTGATTCCCTTACCAACGAGTGCATATTTCTTTTTAGCCTTTGTGCCTTTTGGTGAGTAAGAAATGCTTAATAAGCGAGGTGGATTTGCTGATCCTTGGCCAACTCCGATGATTCCGCCATAACCTTTTGAACGTAACTGTGCATCTGTCATGACGGATACCTTGAGACCTGCAGATGCACCTCCCGCTTTTTTCACAGCATCGGTGATGAGCTTGCAAAAGGAATCTGGAGTCAGATGGCTAGGCGGAGTGTTAATAAGATCTCGAACCAAGAATGTGTAGCGAGCAATAACTTCAGCTATGCGTACTTGTGCCTTTGCTTTAGTAGCTAGGGAAGTATGAACCGTGACTGATTTCAGCGGAGGTTTTTGATTGCTCTTAGAGGAACCGCGAAATTGATCAAAAAGGTAATTTCCGAGAGCGGCTCCCTCTGCAACAGCACGTACGGCAACCTCATCTTTGGTTGGAAGTGAGAATGTGGCAGTTGAATTACCAGCTAGAGAGCGAGAAGCAGAACCAGCAGCGCGTCGCAGAACCTCGTTGTCGTAGCGTGCACTGTGCTTGCCCAATCCGGTGAAAACCAGAAGGCGAGTGGAATTGCCAGGAATTTTAATTACTTCATCAACTTTTCCAGTTGCGCCCAAATCAGCAAGGGTAATAAGGAGCGCCTTCGAATCAAGGGCTAAATCACCCGATTCAATGTGGAGTGATGCTGATGATTTGGCGCTTTTAGATTCCTTATGAGCAAGACCGACTACGAGAACATCATCTTTTACGATTCCATCGCTGAGACGGATTGCGGTCATCTACCTGCTCCTTACACGGTGTTGAGTCGAGCGCCAGCCAGAGCGTAAGTGTAGGTTGAAGCCTGTGAAAACTTCACCTTTGCATCAAAAGCATCTCAACCTGCAAGCCAAGATGGCTGATTTTGGCGGGTGGCTCATGCCGATTGAATACCCAGGCGCAGGAGTCTTGGCAGAACATGCTGCGGTCCGCGAAAATGTTGGTCTCTTCGATGTGTCACACCTCGGTAAGGCCAAGGTAACGGGTGAAGGGGCGCTTGAATTTCTCAATACACAATTCACCAACGATCTCAATCGGATTGAAGATGGAAAAGCTCAGTACACACTCTTTTGCACTCCACAGGGCGGCGTAATAGATGACTTGATTGTCTATAGAAATTCAGAAACTGATCTATTTTTAATTCCTAACGCAGCAAATACTTCCGCCGTAGTGCAAACTCTCCAGCACAATGCGCCAGCTGGGATAGCAGTTTCAAATCTTCATAACGAGTTTGCAGTATTGGCTTTGCAAGGCCCTAAAGCTCGAGAAGTTCTCGCACTGCTTGGAGTTAATCCGGATATGGATTACATGGCATTCACCCACTCTTCCATCGCACGCTGCGAAGTAATTCTCTGCCGCACCGGCTATACCGGAGAACATGGATACGAAATCGTTCCTCAAGTTTCTGATGCATCACGCGTCTGGGAAGCGATCAATGAGGCGATGCTGCCGCTTGGAGGTCTCAATTGCGGATTAGGCGCGCGCGACACGCTTCGCACAGAGATGGGTTACCCCTTACATGGGCATGAACTTTCGCTTGAAATATCCCCAGTTCAAGCCAGTGCAGGTTGGGCGATTGGATGGAAAAAGCCGGAATTTATTGGCCACTCTGTACTTCGCGAACAGAAGAATTCAAAAACCGTAAGGACGCTACAAGCGCTGAAGGTAATTGATCGAGGAATTCCTCGTCCGGGAATGAAAGTACTCGATTCACAGGGTAGAGAAGTTGGAGTAATTACTAGTGGAACTTTCTCACCCACGTTAAAGGTAGGAATTGCTCTGGCGATTATCGAGCCAGGTTATGGTGCGGGAATAGAAGTGGCGATTGATATTCGTGGAAAAAACTGTGCCGCAAAAATTACTGCGCTGCCTTTTGTTCCTTCTCACGTACGCTAGATCTTGTCTCTACAAATTCAATTGGCGTCATGAAGGCCGCTCGTGTGTAAGCACGGCGAAGAGTATGCAGTATTGGCTTTCCAGTAATAATTACTAAAGTGAATGTGAAAATCGCACGAGGTATATCCCAAGCCATGGCTGAGAGAAAATGGTAAGTCAGAAACCTTGAGAAATTTTCCGAAAAGGCAGCTCCAGCTTGATATGAAAGTTGCGTATCAGTGCCTAAAGTCCATGGCCAGAACTGCAAATCCATAGCGATTCCGAAGAAAGCCGCGGCGATAGCTCCGTATATAGCAAGAGCTAAAACTTCCCTGTATTCGCGAATTTTGCGGGGGATTAGCCCAACTCCCAGTCCAATCCACCCCGCTGCGAAAGCTTGATAGGCAACCCATGGCCCTAAACCACCTGTAATAAGCGCCGAGAGAAGCATTGAAAGAGTACCCAAGAGGAATCCGAATGATGGCCCAAAGACCCGTGCTGCGAGAATCAAGACGAACCACATTGGCTCAATTCCGACAGCACCTGTACCCATCGGACGTAGCGCTGCAATTACTGCGCAAAGTACTGCAAGAAGTGCAATTGATTTGGTGTCGAGCTTATTGTTGCTGACGCTTGCGTAGAGAAGTAAGAGCGCGAATGGTAAAGCAACTGCGAAAATCCATTGTGGTCTTGCTTGAGGAGAGTTGATTAGAAACGGCCACAGAAATCCAAGGGCGCCTATCGCACTTGTTAGGAAGAGAGCAAGTAGGGACGCTCCACGAAATGAAAATATGGCCGTGGTTTTCATGAGGGCCCTAATGACAGCGCGTTAACAACATCGGAAACAGTTAACCAAGGTTTTGGCGACATCACCTTAGCTACTTGTGGTGCGAATGCCGGTGAAGATAGAAGTACGTCTAAGGTTGAACCGTCAGCAACTATGTCGCCATCGGCTAAAAATAAAACGCGATCGCTAAGTTCGGCGACTAATTCAACGTCGTGGGTAGCAATCACTACTGGCCGCTTGAGAGTTCGGGAATATTGATGAAGCGCCTGAATAAACAAATTCTTTGCTTGGTAATCAAGTCCTCGAGTGGGTTCATCAAGAACCAGTAGTTCGGGGCTTCCAGAGAGAACGATGCTCAGCACAAGCGCGAGACGTTGCCCTTCCGATAAATCACTAGGATGCGTATTCGCAGAAATTGCAGGTACCAGATGAGTGAGAAAAGCCCACGTAGCACCGGAAGACAATCCGTTATCTCGATCTGCTTGCTCGCACTCTAATTTCACTGATTGCTCATAAAGTAAATCACTCGGTTCTTGCGGAACGTAACCAATCCTTGATCGGCGTCGAGATCCTTTCAGGTGCGTCGGATCCTCACCTAACACGTGTACTTTTCCTGAAGTGGGGGAGATAGCACCAACAATTGACTGCAGGAGTGAACTTTTTCCTGCGCCGTTGCGTCCCATGACTGCAACTATCTCGCCAGCAGAAATCGTTAGGGAGACTTCATTGAGGGCTCGGTTGTCTCCATAATTTATGGACAACTTTTCTACCGTGATTGCTGTGGAAGTGCTCTCCACCTTTTTCGGTGTTTCAGTGTATTCACGAGAACGTATTGGCTCTGTGAGGCGACGAACCTCTCTCACGCTTGTTCCTACTTCTTCGAGGTGGAGAGCCCGAGCCAAGCGAATAATGGGAGGTACTAATTCTGCAGTTTTAAGGATCTCATCTGCAGGTCCTATCGAGGCTTCACCGTTTCCTTCAATATAAATGATGCGGTCAACAAACTGGATCACTCTCTCTAGTCGATGTTCGGCAATCACCACGGTGACGCTCAAATCATGAACTAGTCGGTGCAGAAGAGAGAGCACCTCCTCTGCTGCGATTGGGTCAAGCGCGCTAGTAGGTTCATCCAATACAAGTACTTTGGGATGCATGACCAGAGCCGCGCCAATGGCAACTCGTTGTTGTTCACCACCACTCAAAGTGGCTATCGATCTATTGCGCACTGCGTTCAAACTAAGTAAATCGAGAATCTCCTCGACGCGCTTGCGCATCACATCCTGGGGAAAGTTGAGAGCTTCCATACTGAAGGCCAACTCTTCTTCAACAATATCTGCAACAAACCCGTTCAGTGGGTTCTGGCCAACTATTCCGACAATGTGAGATAGGGAGCCGGGTTTTACTTCCCGAGTTGAAATCCCATCTACGGTGATATCTCCTGCCAGGATTCCACCCGTGTGATGCGGAACAAGCCCATTAATCAAGCGCAACAGTGATGATTTTCCCGAACCTGTCTCTCCCATTACTAAAACCATCTCACCTTCTTCAATAGAAAATGAGAGATTCTCGATAACAGTTTTTGTTGAGTGTGGATAAACGAGAGAGACGTTAGAAAAATTAATCATGACATCACCAATAATGTGCTGGCAAAGAGCGTCCCTAAAACAATCATGCTGTCTACATTGCGCCATTTTTCAGGACGGTACCGACTGCGTTTTCTGCTCACTCCAAATCCGCGAGAATCCATCGCCGCCGCTAACTGCAGAGATCTCGAGAGAGATTCCTCTAACAGGGGTAGCGCAAGTTGCCTCCAGGAAATTTTGTCTCGTCCTCGCAGGATTTGAGCAGTTCTGATTCGGCGCGCACTTTGAGCCAACTGAGGAAAAAGTGAAGTTGCAATCACCAAGGTAATGCCGATCTCATAGATAAAAAACGGGAGAGTTCTCAGCACTTTGTGAGGACTGGTCAGTGAGGTAGCGGCGCCAAAAAGCGCAATCACCGTTGCGATGATGAGACCTTCGTGAAGAGAAGACGATAGCCGCTCCCAAGTTACGGCGCCGCCCAATCGAATTCCTGGCATCCAGGAAGGAAGATCTACACGAGGGACGCTAAAAAGAGTGGTACCTGGGATAGGAACACCGATCAAGATGCCAACCACGGCGCGGATAAAAAGTATTACCGCACCTATTCGTAGGGCGATCCAAAAACTTCGATTCCACGGAGAATTATCTTTACGAGTAATGACAAGAGCAGTCGCGACACCTATTGAACCAATAGCAACCCAAGAGTTATCGCATGCAATAACTGCTGCAATCAAAAGTAGCGCCCAAATCCACATAGTGAGCGGGTGGAGCGACTGTCTCATCATCAAGCGTCTGGTTATCTATTTCTTGAGAAGAGCAGCTGGAGTCTCTATTTCAACTCCGCATTCCTTCTTTGGGAACCCATTAAATCCGCAGATAAGACCAGAAGATGCGGAGCGAACCTTTACAACTTGGGCCAGGACATCGATACCTTGAGATGCTTTCGCGGTGGTTACACAGCGGACGATAGTTTTTTGAACTTTTTCACCTTTTGGTGCATACGCTTTATTTCCAAATTCGATAACTAAAGCGATGCGCTTAGTATCCGGATCCTTCTTGGTTTTTCCGCAGATCTTCGCAAAATCAGGTTTTACTATTGGTGGCACCGAAGGAACATCATCGCTACTAAAGACAAATGACCAGCCTTCAACGGCGCCATCTTCAATATCTACGGTTGGTCCAGTCATGGCTGCCTTCCAGTCAGTGGCGCCAGGAGCAGCTTGAAAATATCCCCAATAACGCCAACCTTTTGAAGCGGCATGTGCATTGGGGAGCGCTATCGCGTGAGAAAGGGCAAGAGAGATAACAATTGCCAGAGTTGAGATTGTTTTACGTTTCATATGTGGAACTCCTGTGTTAGGAAGTCTCACAGGGGTAGCTCGCTAGCGATTGGCTTGAAGCGCCAAGTACTTTTGGACTACACCCCGCAAACCTCGGCGGGTGTTGGTCTAGAGAAGTAATTTGTAGGTAATCCGACTTAAATGTCTACAGAGATAGACATCCTCACGGTTGCGGGTCAGCGTCGGAATTTCACCGAACTTCCCCTACAAATCACCTATGAAGTTGTAAGCGAAGAGAACCACAGGCGAACTTGGTTGGCAACTCACCACGCCCGCCGTAAGGTGGGGATATGGAATATAGACGCCTCGGCAGTACCGGAATGTATGTATCGGAAATTTCTTACGGCAACTGGATTACTCATGGATCGCAAGTTGAATCAGAGGCTGCGATCAAGTGTGTTCGCGAAGCGCTTAATCAAGGAATCACTACCTTCGATACTGCTGATGTTTATGCAAACACAAAAGCAGAGGTTGTATTAGCCAAGGCCCTCAAGGGAGTTCGCCGAGAGTCTTACGAACTTTTCACGAAAGTGTATTGGCCAACCGGACCTGGGAAGAATGACCGTGGACTTTCGCGTAAACACATTATGGAATCCTGTCATGCATCATTAAAGAGACTTAACACCGATCACATCGATCTTTACCAGTTACATAGATACGATTTTGAAACTCCTCTTGAAGAATCTCTCAGCGCGCTCGACGATTTAGTGCGTCAGGGGAAAGTGCTATATGTGGGTTTTTCGGAATGGACTGCTGATCAAATTTCTCAGGGTTTAAAGATTCAAGATCAAAGGGGTTACACCCGTTTTGTTTCAAGTCAGCCACAATATTCGGCGCTCTGGCGAGTTATCGAAGCAGAGGTTGTGCCACTTTCTCAACGAGAAGGAATTGGACAAATAGTTTGGTCGCCCATGGCGCAAGGTGTATTGACTGGCAAATACCTACCTGGCAAAAAACCACCTACTGGGTCGCGTGCAACCGATAAGAAGAGCGGTGCGGCAATGATTTCGCGGTGGATGCGTGATGAAGTTTTAGCGGCGGTTCAATTGCTCAAACCTATTGCTGAGAGCGTTGATCTATCCATGTCTCAGATGGCTCTGGCATGGGTTCTACAGAACGCAAATGTTTCGAGCGCAATAATGGGCGCCACCAAACCATCTCAAATTAAGGACAATGTGAAAGCTTCCGGAGTCAAGTTGCCCCAGGAAGTTATGTTGGCGATTGATAAAGCTATCGGACACGTTGCTGAGCGAGACCCCAAGAAGAATGTGAGCCCAAATCCAAGAGCTTAACTCAAGCCGCAAGGCTGTAATTGTGAGTTACTAGTGTGAGCTTCTAGATTGAGTCGCCTGGATTTACTTGTGGTTTAGGCATGCGCATGCGACGCATTTGAGTGGAGCGTAACCATCCATACATACCGATCCCTTTGAAATCTCCGCCTGGGAAGCGTTGCGCTGCCGCCGCCTTGATTTTTCGACTTAGAAATATTCCATCAATGACTGAGATGAGTAGAACTCCATACATAAGTGCGATGCTGCCTAATTGGAATGCTGCAACTGGAATAAGAGTCATGATTAGTACGGCAAAAATAATTGGTAGAAAGTACTCACCTATTGAGCGACGAGCATCAACATAATTTCGTACAAACTTTTTCACTGGGCCTTTATCACGAAGAGGTAGCGCATTTTCATCGCCCCGCATATATGCCGCACGCGCTGCTACACGAGCCGCTCGAGCAGCTTCTTTTGCACGTTTCTTCTCCACTTTTGTCGAAGCAGGAGCTAGCGATGAAACTTTGCGTGCAGCTTCGGCTTCTTTCCGTTTAGGAGTGGGCCGTCCCTTTTTATCTGCTTCAGTCATGGCGCAACTATAGGGCGAGCATCTGCTCGAGTGCCATTTTGGAAAAAGCCGCCACTTGCTCGTCTACCTTAATGTGATTGACGATATGCCCAGCAGCCACGGATTCCATGGCCCAGACCAAGTGCGGTAAATCAATACGATTCATTGTGGAGCAGTAACAGACGGTCTTATCTAAGAAAACTACCTCTTTATCGGGGTTATTCGCGGCAAGACGGGATACCAGATTGAGCTCTGTGCCAACAGCCCACTTACTTCCCGGAGCCGATTGCGTGACTGTTTGAATAATTTTCTCAGTACTTCCAACAACGTCAGCGGCTGTTACAACATCGTGGCTGCATTCTGGATGAACGATTACATTTACGCCCTTTATTCGATTGCGGACCTCATTAACTGAGTCTCTTGTGAAACGCCCGTGCACAGAACAGTGACCTCTCCAGAGAATAATTTTTGCCTCTTGAATTTCAGTTTCAGTCAATCCACCCATGGGTTTCCATGGGTTCCACAGAACGCAATCTTCAAGAGTCAACCCAAGTGAGAGAACCGCGGTATTGCGGCCCAGATGTTGATCTGGAAGAAAGAGAATTTTGTCTCCCTTGGAAAGAGCCCACTCCATCGATTTTTGTGCATTTGATGATGTGCAAATGGTTCCACCATTTTTTCCAGTAAAACTCTTGATCGCAGCAGACGAGTTCATGTAAGTGACAGGAATGGTGCGAGTAGCGATTCCGAGACGCTGCAATTCGCGCCAACATTCTTCAACCTGAGATGCAGTAGCCATATCTGCCATCGAACATCCTGCAGCAAGATCGGGGAGAATCACTTTTTGTTGGGGTGAAGTCAAAATGTCTGCACTTTCGGCCATAAAGTGCACTCCACAGAAAAAGATAAATTCGGCACTTTGCTGCGTCGCAGCAGCTTGGGCTAATTTGAAGGAGTCACCCGTTATATCCGCGAATTGAATGACTTCATCTCTTTGGTAATGGTGGCCCAAAATGAGAGCTTGTGAACCAAGCGCTGCGCGAGCTGTTTTCGCCCGTTCCACCAGATCTGGATCACTCGCTGCCGGTAATTCGCCTGTGCAAGATACGCCTCTTTCGGAGGCGAGGTCTCGCCCTTGACCCAGTATGAGTAGATCCTGGAGCGAGATAGACATGGGGTTATTGTCTTGTGTTTGGGTTCGCATCGGCAACCTGACGCGGCTATTCTTAGAACATGACTACTGAAGCATCCACACCAGTCGAAATTTCAACCGGAATCTCTCTCACTGACGTTGCAGCAGCGAAAGTTGCGGCCCTGCTAGCCCAAGAGGGTCGCGATGACTTATATCTTCGTGTAGCGGTTCAACCAGGTGGTTGTTCAGGGCTTCGCTATCAACTCTATTTTGATGATCGTGTTCAAGAAGGTGATATTGCGCGCACGTTTGGCTCTGTCAAAGTTGTCGTGGACAAAATGAGCGACCCTTATCTCATGGGTGCAACCATTGATTTCGTAGACACCATCGAAAAGCAGGGTTTCACAATCGATAATCCAAATGCACAAGGTTCCTGTGCATGCGGCGATTCATTTAACTAATACGTCTTCTGCCTGCTGCGCTGTAGTTAGATACAGCCCATGAAGATTGGTGTCGCAGGATCTGTTGGCCTTGATCATTTGATGACTTTTCCTGGCAAGTTCACCGATTCACTTGTTGCTGGGTCACTTGAGAAAGTCTCTCTTTCGTTTCTGGTTGATGGACTCGAAGTCCGCAGAGGTGGCTGCGCGGCAAACATCGCTTTTGGCTTAGGAATTCTTGGGCTAAATCCAATTCTGATTGCTGCTGTCGGTAAAGATTTCACTGATTACGATGCCTGGCTCACTCGCCATGGTGTTGATACCTCGCATGCGCTTGTATCTACTGAACAGCACACCGCTCACTTCACGGTAACTACAGACACTGAACTCAACCAAATTGCATCATTCTTTCCAGGTGCGATGTCCGAAGCGCGGAATATCGAGCTCAAACCAATCATGGATAAGGTTGGCAAATTGGATTTATTAGTGATTTCACCTGATGATCCTGAGGCGATGTTACGACACACTGAAGTTGCTCTCAGTATGGGCGTTGCAGTCGCAGCGGATCCATCTCAACAGATGGCTCGTATGAGTGGTGAAGAAATCAAAAAGTTAATCTCCGGAGCCACCTATTTATTTATGAATGAGTACGAACTTGCTTTGGCGATTCAGAAAACAGGTTGGAGCGACCGCGAAATACTTGAGAAAGTGGAGTTTCGAATAGTCACGCAGGGATCCGAAGGCGCTCGAGTTGAAGGAAGAGATGGCACCTTTATCAAAGTTCGTTGCGCGAAAGAGAAAGCAAAGGTTGATCCCACGGGAGTAGGGGATTCTTTTAGATCCGGTTTTGTCGCAGGTTTAGCCTGGGGTCTCTCTTTAGAACGATGCGCCCAATTAGGTTCGATGATTGCAACATATGTTATTGAAACAACTGGCACGCAGGAGTATCGCTTCACCAAAGAAGAATTTTTAGGAAGATTCCACGAGGCCTATGGGGAATCGGCCGCTCAGGAAATTGCCAGCCATTTACCTAATTA
>JACCDM010137014.1_pt1 | contig 40436 bp, 35 predicted proteins | sample 7445851 | NCBI WGS metagenome assembly JACCDM01 (sample SAMN15323438, study PRJNA562643) | freshwater metagenome | isolation source: river surface water | place: USA:Blue River Watershed | collected 2017-08-16
CTGGGGCATGGATGAGGGATGCTGCATTGGCTACATCCTGCATGTTACGGGCGTGATTGATCTGGTAAACTGCCTCTAGTGCGCGGGTAGGCTCCAAAAGATATACCCACCAGGAAGACACTGGGTTAGAAGTCATCGCTTGAATTTCCTTCACCACTGGATTTATTACAGGACCATGGATCGTTTCCTTGATTTGAAAGGCGATCGGTTGTTGTCCTTTGACCTGTATCCCTTCCGTACGCGTGGTGATGGGGTAAATGGAATCGCCCACTATAATTTCATTTGGATTGGCCGGATTCAGTTTTTCTTCAAAAAAGTCTTGGTCATCGTTTTCAAACATGGTCAAGCCCACGCTATGGTGGCGACTATGGCCTACTAGGCCAAAGGGAATACCAGCGAGGTGGTTGCCATAAAAGCTATATCCAGGGTATTCGATATGGGCTTCAAACCAAACAGATGGTGAAGCGAAGCCGATGTGCGTATCGTTGGCAAAAAGGACCTTACCAGACTTGGTTCGAGTCCCAGAGATCACCCAGGCATTGGATCCTTCGAGCATCGGGGCAGGAAGTTTATCCAATAGGGCGGTGAGCTTGGAGTTGACTGCGCTGGCTCCTGCAACCAAGGAATCGGGGTAATTGACTGGTATAACATGGTGCGAAGGTAATGTCTTTACCGCGAGGGAGGCAAGGTAATCGGGCCCCCATTTGCGTGCGATTTGGGTTACCAAGGGATCTGTTTTCAAACTCATGGCAAATGAAAAGGACATGTATCCTAAGACCGAGTGCATGTCATCCAAAGTGTAGGGACGCGGGTTGCTTCCGAGAAGTAGGTATTCTACAGGGAGTTTCCCTTGCTCGATAAACTGGTTGACCCCAGCGATGTAGGCCTCGGCAGCGCTTTTCCAAGGGCTATTGCCTTGTGCGAGTAGGGCTTTGGTACTTTCCTTGGCATGTTTGGGAATGCCTAGGGTATGGAAAAACTGATCAATCTCGACTACGTCTGGACCTAGAAGCTCCGCTAGGGTACCTGATCCGACACGGCGCATCATTTCCAACTGGAACAAGCGCTCTTGGGCATGGATATAGCCCAAAGCACGGTAGGCATCTGCCTCATTTTGTGCATAGATATGAGGCACTCCATAATCGTCGAAGTGAATATCTACTTCCTCAGTCAATCCGGTCAACTGCACTTCTCCATCGTATTGGGGACTATTCCAGAAAATAAAACCGAGAAGGGCTGCCAGAATAGCAAATAGAAAGATGCCGAAAATGCGTAACGTAGTTTTCATAAGTTGAAATGCGTCTTGGAAAGGATGAAAATTAGAATAAAAAATGGAAAAGTGGAGGGTCTTTTTTTTGTTGGTTGGGTCAATCCCCATCAATGGCTTGTAGGATCAGTGCACAGGCTTCTTGAATTTGCTCGGGGGTAATGGTCAGCGGAGGAGCGATGCGCATGCTGTCATCACAGAAGAGGAACCAATCCGTGATGACACCCAAATTAATAGCGCGGTCGATGATGGGTTTGAGCACGTCAAAGGATTCAAATTCTAGTGCCATCATCAAGCCTTGGTTTCGGATGGCCTTGATTTGCCGATGGATGAGGAGGGACTTGAAGAGTTTGGCTTTTGCAGCTACCTGTTCGATCAGGTTTTCCTCTTGTAGCACCTTCAGGGTGGCTAGAGAAGCTGCTGCAGATACAGGATGTCCTCCAAAGGTAGTGATGTGACCGAGGAGAGGATTGTTTTTGAAAACTCCCATGATGTCCTTGTTGGCAATAAAAGCCCCAATGGGCATGCCGCCTCCCATTCCTTTGGCACAAACGAGAATGTCTGGCACGATGTCAAACTGTTCGAATGCCCAGAACGTGCCTGTTCTCCCAAATCCTGCTTGGATTTCATCCAAAATCAACAAAGTACCTGTTTGGGTACATCGGGCTCGAAGCGCTTGAAAGTAAGCGGTGCAGGCAACACGGATGCCTGCCTCGCCTTGAATCGTTTCGATGACCACCGCTGCAGTGTCGCTGGTAATTTTCTCCAAATCCGAAAAGCTTCCGTAAAAGATTTGAGAGGTACCTGGTAGGAGGGGGCGGTAGCCGCGCTTGAATTCTTCGTTGCCGCCGATGCTGAGCGCACCTTGTGTGCTGCCATGGTAGGCATTGGTACAAGAGATTAAGTTGCGCCTGTTGGTGTAGCGCTTGGCCAACTTCATGGCGCCTTCGATGGCTTCTGAACCACTATTGACCAAATATACATTGTCTAACGAAGGAGGGAGGCTGTCCACTAAGGCTTTTGCCAATAAGGTCTGGGGCGATTGGATGTATTCCCCATAGACCATCAGGTGGAGGTAGGTATCTACTTGCTGGTGGATTGCTGCGGTTACTTTGGGGTGGCGATGGCCTACATTACTCACGCCTATGCCTGAGATGAGGTCTAGATAGCGCTCTCCATTGGGTCCGTAGAGGTAAACCCCTTCGGCTTTGACCACCTCGATCGCGAGGGGAAAATCCGTAGTTTGTGCTAAATGAGCCAAAAATAGGTTTCGGTTATTCATTTTTGAATTAGGGTCAAAAACTTGAAAACCGGTAGAAAATCCCCAGAGGAAGCTTTTTTCCTTGCGTTTCTTGCAGGTAAAGTTCCCCATGCTCGGCATGCTGCACTGCTCCAAAATTGGATTGAATCAAGTTGGCAGCGATGATAGAAGAGAAACTTAAGGAATACATATTGAGCAGTAGAAGCTGATCTTTGGGGTCCAGAATCTCCTTGCAAGTTTTGAGGAGCTCATTAATCTGCTCTTCTAATATCCATTTTTCCCCTTCAGGACCTCTTCCATAGGCGGGAGGATCTAGAATGATGGCCTGGTACACATTCCCTCTGCGTGCTTCGCGTTTGATAAATTTCATGGCATCGTCTACGATCCAGCGGATGCCATCTAGGCCAGAAGACTCCATGTTGTGCTTGGTCCAAGTGACCACCTGCTTTACCGAATCCAGATGCGATACCTCCGCACCAGCAGCTCTGGCAGCGACGCTTGCCGCTCCAGTGTAGCCAAAAAGGTTCAGAACTTTGGGTTTGGGCTGAGGAAATGCCTTCAATTTGCGGTACAAATAATCCCAATTGACTGCTTGCTCAGGAAACACACCAATGTGTTTGAAGGATGTTTGGGAGAGATTGAGGGTCAATTTGAGCCCATCTGCATTTTCATAAGGTAGCTGCCAATGGGCAGGCATGGACTTCAGTTGCTGCCATTGCCCTTTTTCGGGGTTGTTTTTTTCCTTCGCGAAATGTGCGTGAGCCAGCTTTTTCCAATCCTCCTCGGGCAGGGATTTGTCCCAGATTGCCTGTGGTTCAGGTCGACTGATGATAAACTTACCAAAGCGCTCCAACTTCTCGAAACCTCCTGTATCGATCAGTTCATAGGCCGTCCAGGGTCCGGGGCAAAGAGAGAGGATTGTATCTTTCATTGCTGCAAAACTACAGAATTTCGTTGTTTTCTTCCTTCTTATTGGGACCTGCATTGCCCAAGACTCGACCTATTTCTTTTTTACTGAAATCCCAAAGTGCTTTCGCAAGGTTTGAATCTTTCGCCAGGGAGGAGGGGATGCTTAACTTTTTGTTTTTGTAGTAGCCTCCATTTTTGAGGGATTTCTCGGGAGCAGTAGCCAAGAAGATGGTGGTGGCTGCTCCTGCCTTTGGGGAAATAAAAAAGAGTTTGGTAAAGGCAATCAAGCCCTTGGCCCAGGTCGAAGCCTCCGAACCAAAGGACGTTCGTACAGCCCCAGGATGCAGGGAGTAAGCCTTTAATCCTTTACTTGCAAATTGTAAATTTAATTCATTGGTAAACAAAATATTGTAAAGCTTTACTTTGGCATAAGCTGCTACTGTATTGCTGGGTTTCCTCATGGAAAAATCCTTTCCAGGATGGCTAGCAATCCGGTGTGCTTCGGAGCTGACTTGGATAACTCTTGCTTTTCCTTTGAGCAAGGCGGGCAGGAGTTCCTGAACTAGCAGAAAGTGACCCAGGTGGTTTGTCGAAAAGCTCAGGTCAATTCCTTCTTCACTTCGCTTTCCTCCAGGATACATGCCTCCGGCGTTGTTGATGAGTACATGGATTTCCTCGGTTTGGCTCAAAAGAAATACTGCCCCAATTTTTACTTCCGCCATCAGGCTTAAATCCATGGGAATCAACACTATTTTTTCTTTTCCCTTTAGTGATTGAATGAGCTTCTCTGCTTTGGGCTGATTCCGTACGGGAAGAAAGACACGGTCGAATTGTGGGAGCAAGGCGAGGAGGGTTTCCCATCCGATACCAGAGGTACTGCCAGTAAGAACTAGATTCATATTTTTTTTTTAGTACTACAAAACAAGGTGCTTGGTTTTCAGGAAGCTAGAAAACCTATTTTTAAGAACAGCTTTAAAAGCTATATTTTTTCTATTTTTGATTTGTTACCTCAATTTATCACCCAAAAGGAGGTAATCAACTATTTGTTCTTTTGTCCCCTGTATGTCTCAGAAATTTATTGATATAGAAAAGGCCATTGCCCTAAAGAATCCAGCACTTTTGAAGTGGCTGCCTGGATTTTTGCTTCGCTATGTGAAGCGGGTGACGCACGAAGAATGGCTGAATTCGGTCTTGAATAAGCATCTCTACAAAAAGGGTTGGGACTTTGCCAACGCGCTGATTCAGGAATTTGAGATGGATGTCACGGTGAGTGGAGCTGAACATATCCCGAAAACTGGGGGAGTAATCCTAGCGTCTAACCATCCCCTTGGGGGAATGGATGGGATTGCTTTTGTGCAAGCGATCGGTAAAATTCGTCCTGATGTGCGGATCTTGGTGAACGACCTGCTGATGACCTTCAACAACTTTGAACCCCTTTTTGTGCCCGTCAATAAGTTTGGAAAGAATTCCGCTGCTGCCAACCAGCGCATTGAGGAAGTGTATTCTCAAGGATATGTGGTGTTGATTTTTCCTGCGGGGCTGGTTTCAAGGAAGCAAGAGGAGGGAATCAAAGATTTACTTTGGAAAAAAAGCTTTGTTGCAAAAGCCAAACAATACAATTTGAATGTCATTCCTACCCATATATCGGGTAGAAATTCTCCTTTTTTTTATAATCTGAGCAACTTTAGGAAAAAGATAGGCCTGAAGGTTAACCTAGAAATGTTTTGGCTAGTGGATGAAATGTACAAGCAGCGCAAAGGCAAAATTCACATCACACTTGGAAAGCCTGTGCCCTATACCTATTTTGACAACAGCAAATCTGATGCCGAGTGGGCGGATGAGATGAAATCAAAAGTGTATGAACTTGGAAAATCGAATGACTAAGGCTGCTGAACTTATTCCGCCCGTAGATCGTGAACTTCTGAAAGCCGAGCTAAGCCCTGCGCGTTTTCTTCGCTACACCAACAATGGAGATAATGTAGTTTACCTGGTCAATTACCACAATGCGCCGAATGTGGTACGGGAAATAGGTAGACTGCGGGAGTTGACCTTTCGAGCAGCAGGAGGAGGTACAGGGATGGAATTAGACCTAGATGAGAACGATACGAGTGAAACTTGCTACGAACAGCTGGTCACTTGGAATGAGGAGGATGAACAAATTGTTGCTGGATATCGCCTCATTTGTTGCAAAGATGCCCTTGGGCCCGATGGAGAAATTCAACTTTCTACCTCCCATTTGTTTGACTTTTCTACAAAATTTGTCAAAAACTACCTGCCCTATACTTTAGAGTTGGGGAGATCTTTCGTTCAGCCTAGCTACCAACCTAGTTTGGACAACCGCAAAGGCATGTTTAGCCTGGACAACTTGTGGGATGGCTTAGGAGCAGTGGTACTACTCAATCCCAACATCAAATACTTGTTTGGGAAGGTAACCATGTACCCACATTACAATCGGGAAGGTCGGGATTTGTTGCTCTATTTTATGAATCATTATTTTCCTGATAATCAAGGATTAGTGAAACCAAAAGAAAAGTTAAGGTTGAGCTATGAAACTGATATTCTTTCCCAAGCCAACCCATTTGAAGGGTTAGATTACAAGGAGGGCTACAAGGTGCTTAATGGGAGGATTCGAGCTTTGGGTGAAAATATTCCTCCCCTTATCAATGCGTACATGAACCTGTCTCCCACCATGAAAAATTTTGGAACAGCCTTAAACGACGAGTTTGGGGAAGTGGAGGAGACCGGCATCCTGCTCACACTCGATGACATCTACGAGAGTAAAAAGCACCGGCACATGGATACCTTCGAAAGGGATAGACATTATGGACAGCGCACCAAATAAGTCCAAACTAACCTTGGTGGTTGGTGCCACAGACAATTCTGAACGCTATGCCTATCGTGCAGCAGAGTTGTTGCAAGCCAAAGGAGTCCCTTTAATTCCCATTGGAATTAAGAAGGGGCTTATTTTTGGAGAGGAAATCTTAGACTTGCGTCAAAAGCCTACTTTACGGGGTCTTCATACCATTACACTTTATTTAGGCCCTCAGAATCAATCGGAATGGATCGATTACCTGATAGGCCTAAAACCTAAGCGAATCATTTTTAATCCAGGTACTGAGAACCCCTTATTTTTTCAAAGGGCCAAATCTGTAGGTATTGAGGCGCTAGAAGCCTGTACCCTAGTGATGTTGACTACAGGTCAATTTTGAAATTTTTCCTTCAAAAAAGTATCCATGTACAGGATATGCGGAAGAGAAATCAGTGAAATCATCACAAAAAAGAGGAGATAGAGTTGGCTTGAATCCAGAAATTCCAATCCAAAGTATAAAATGGCGCTAATTCCTACCAGGCTAATCCCTGAGAAAGGAAGGAGTTGCTTTCCGAACTTTAGAGGAGAGTTGAAGGATGGATGTTGACTCAAAAACTTGTATTCCGCGAGCATGCTCGGTAGGGAATGCCAAAACCCAAAGTACACTGCAAAGCTGATTAAGAGAGGGCTGAAATACAGCACAGGAGCTAATATCAAATAGTCTAAAGCATCTCCCAAACTGAGCGAACGATTTTTCCAGCCATGCGCAAGCAAGGAGCTAGTCATCAATAGGCCCATACTTAACAATCGGTAAGTTTCGGATAGCGAAATCGTAAGTATGGGACTTAAAATCTCTTGGGTCATCTTCCAGTCCCCAAACAGAATTATGGAAAGAAAGAAGGAGCCTTTGAGTAGGTATAGCACACCTTCTTTTGGTTGGAGTTGCCCTTGTTCCAAGAAATGGGATTGTCCAAAATGATAGGCTGACATTGCCAAAAAGGCAATTAAAGCCGCGATAGGGAGCAGCCACCACAGCAATCCATAGACGGCCATGAGTAGAAGGTAGCGAATGATAAAGTGAACTAAGCCTTTTGGTCGAATCTCAGGGTTATGGATGAGGTGATCAATGCCTCCATGCGGAATACCCACGAGGAGTAAAATAAGGGCAAAAATACCAAACTGAAGCTCTTCTGGCAGGTTAGGAAGCAGGATAAATAGAAGTGCTATTCCTAATCCAAGGGCTTTGAATAGGTATTCAATACGAGCCATAACGGGTAAGGCCTTTCAGAAAAATTCCAAATTTCAACCGCGATAAGAGTTTGATTTCTTCCCAAAAACTCGTTTTCTCACCTAAAAAACGGAAGACTAGATCGGGAGATGAAGTTGAAAACAGGTTGATAAACAGCGCAGGCAGTTGTTTGGGCCAATGGTGTGCGATGCTGAGCAGAATGTTGTCGTAAAAAATGAACCGCTTTTTTCTTTGAAAAGTGAGGCCATCGATTGCCCCTCTCTCGAGATTGGCTACTAATGCAGCACAATTTTCCTGGATTGGTGCAAAGGTGTAGCCTGTGGAAGGTTTGGTCCAACCTGCAGCTGTTCCAATGAGGAGGTGTCGAGGACTAACAGCGCTGGCCAATTGCCGTGTGCTCATCGGGATTTTTCCAGATTCCTGAAATTGAATATCGTAGGTTATTGGGCCATATTTTAAGCGAAGAAACGCTTGAAGTTCGTTCAAAAGCTCCTCTTCGGTTCGCTCCTCCGTGGTGTAGGCCGTGTATTCGATGAGTGCCTCCTGGGTAGAGAAGGGGAGCGTATAGATAAAATCAAATCCATTGGAAGTGCGGGTTTCAAAATCCATCAATCCCCACTTTTTGGGATCAAATAACGGCTCTGAAACTCTAATTCGTATTCCTATAAAAACCTGATTTAAAATAGATTGATTTAAATCTGTTGATGCAATGCGTGAATCAAAGACGAAAGAGGATTGGAAGTAGCCAGATTCCTTAGTGGAAACATGGATTTCGTTACCTGCCGGGGTAAGTGCTAGCACCTGATCCTTTAAAAAATGAACATTGGGAAACTGTCTAATTTTCTCAAGCACATGGGTATAAAAGTCATGTGAGTTGAGGTGATGGTAAGACAATTCACTTAAGGGTTGGGTAAGCTGCTGGTTTACGTCTTTGAGATAGAACGAATTCCATGAGAAACGTGCAGCTTGGGGATGTATAGATAAGGCCTCTTTGCTCCAGTAGCACCAAGTTTTGTTAGGAATCTCACCTTGGTTTGGATCTATGATGAGGATTTGGGAATCTTTCAAACTACTTTCTAGCAGATGATAGACCAGGCTCAAACCTGCGCATCCTCCTCCAGCTAGTATGTAGTCGTATTTTTTCATAGGTACAAAAAAACTGCCTGCACTTTCGTACAGGCAGCTTCTAGTTTAATTATTTCTTGCTGCTTTCAGCTACTGCTACTGAGTACACTACCAAACCAAAACCGATTTTGTTAATCGCATCGGCCAAGTTGTAGAACAAGTCAATAGAGCTTACTTCAAACATACCAGAAAGAAGGTTTCCTGGAAGAACCATGTAACCGATAGGGTAGATAGACCAACCCAAAGTGATGAAAATTTTCAACAAGAACATTGCTCTTCCAAGCGATGCACTGTTAGAGCTGCTTGCCAATTTAGCAATGTCTCCAGCAAATACTTCATACACAATGTACAAGTAACCAAGAGTTGAAAGGATACCCCACATGATGTTATTGTCAAGACCAGAAGTCTCTCCGATGTAACCTGTTACTAGCATCACGATTGAAGCTACAATCAACTTGAAAAGGGTTCCGCCTTTTGCACCAAAAGGCTTAGTCAATAGGTAAAACTCAACGCACATCAAAGGTACAGTCAAGGTCCAGTCTACATAACGGAAAGCCGTAGGGCTAGATCCAGTCTGTAGATAGAAATCTCTCATGTAATAGTAATGTACTGCTGCGATACCGGTGATAAGTCCGGATACCAACAGGGAAAGCTTCCACTTTCCATCTACTGAGGAACGCTCTGCAAAGAAGAAAACTGCAGAAGCGAACATAGCCATGTACCCAATGAAGAAGGTAATCGCTACGGGATCTGAATTGATGATCTTGTCAAGTCCGACTAGATCCGCCAATAAGGTGTAATTCATAGTTTTTTTTGTTTTGGTTGATGTTAACTTACTTTTACAATAGGATAAGTTTACAAAAAAAAATTTGTTTAAAAAAAATAGTAAAAAAATAAACAAAAAATTTCAAATGCTCATTTATAGGTACATACGATGATTTTTCGACCACAAAAAAATTTGAGCGTTTTTTTTAAAAATCAATTTTTCAGAATATTATTTGGTTTATGGTACACCTGTTTTTTTAAAAAAAAGGATCGCAAAGTCTTTCCAATATCTCCTCCAGAACTCACTTTTTTTTTCTAAATTGCAGCATCTATTTTAAGATAAGTTCACCCGAAGCTGTATCCTCCCTTTCAAGGGATTTATCCAAAACCATGAGTGAAGAAACATTAAGCAATCCAGAAGATTATGGCGCTGGTAATATTCAAGTATTAGAAGGCCTAGAAGCAGTTAGAAAACGTCCAGCCATGTACATTGGCGATGTGGGGGTGAAAGGGCTACACCACTTGATATGGGAAGTAGTTGATAACTCCATCGATGAGGCCCTTGCAGGCCACTGCGACACCATCAAGGTAACTGTACACCAAGACAATTCCATCACAGTTGAAGATAATGGCCGTGGTATCCCAACGGACATGCACCCCAAAGAAAAAAAATCAGCCCTCGAAGTAGTACTTACGGTACTACATGCTGGAGGTAAGTTTGATAAGGATACCTACAAGGTTTCTGGTGGTCTTCACGGAGTGGGTGTTTCCTGTGTGAACGCCCTTTCTACGGATCTCAAAGCCACGGTTTACCGAAATGGGGTCATCACTGAACAAGAATTTAAAATTGGTGTCCCTCAGTACCCCGCCCGTGAAGTGGGAAAAACAGATAAGCGAGGCACTACAATCCATTTCAAGCCTGATGATAGCATTTTTGCCATCACTGAGTTCAAATACGAAACCATAGCTAACCGTCTCCGTGAGATGTCTTTTTTGAATGCTGGTATTCGCATTCATTTGCAAGACCTTCGAGAGATGGAAGAGGGGGTGGCTAAGTCTGACGAATTTTTCTCCGAAGGAGGCCTTGTGGAATTCGTGCAGTACTTGGATGAAACCCGTGAAAAAATAATTGAAAGTCCAATTTACATCGAATCACTCAACCAGGAAGTGCCGGTGCAGGTGGCGATGAACTACAACAGTTCCTACACTGAAAATGTAGTTTCCTACGTCAATACCATCAATACCTACGAAGGTGGAAGCCATGTCACTGGATTTAGAAGAGCACTGACCCGGACGCTGAAGTCTTACGCGGACAAATCCGGTATGCTTGAAAAGTTGAAAATTGAGGTTTCAGGGGATGACTTCCGAGAAGGACTCACTGCCGTAATATCTGTGAAAGTGGCCGAGCCACAGTTTGAAGGACAAACCAAAACCAAGTTGGGAAACTCCGATGTGGTGGGCTTTGTGGATTCGGCTGTGTCGGAAGTACTCCAATCCTGGCTCGAAGAACATCCGCGTGAAGCGAAGACTATTGTTGGCAAGGTCATCCTTGCTGCACAAGCGAGACATGCTGCTCGAAAAGCACGCGAAATGGTGCAGCGGAAAAATATCCTAGGTGGAGGTGGACTTCCAGGAAAGCTAGCTGACTGTGCCAACTCAGATCCTACAGTCTGTGAATTGTACCTGGTCGAAGGAGACTCCGCAGGGGGATCTGCCAAGCAAGGTAGGGATCGTGATTTCCAAGCTATCTTGCCATTGAAGGGTAAAATCTTGAATGTGGAAAAAGCCCATGAACACAAAATTTACGACAACGACGAGATCAAAAATATCCTGACGGCACTAGGAGTAAAGTTTGGAACGGTCAATGATGATAAAGCGCTTGATGATTCAGGACTTCGTTACCACAAAATCATCATCATGACGGATGCGGATATTGACGGATCACACATTCGAACGCTCATTTTAACCCTATTCTTCCGATACATGCGAACGCTCATTGAACGTGGATACGTGTATATCGCCTTGCCACCTCTTTATTTATTGAAAAAAGGTAAAGATGAACGCTATTGTTGGACCGAAGAAGAGCGAAAGCGATTGGTTTCAGAGATGGCCAAAGACGGCAGAGAGGACAGCGTAGGTATTCAGCGCTACAAAGGTCTTGGAGAAATGAACCCTGAGCAGCTTTGGTCTACGACTATGGATCCGAATACGCGTACCCTCAAACAGGTTACCATAGATTCAGCCATGGAAGCAGATCACTTGTTTAGTATGTTGATGGGCGATGAAGTAGCTCCGCGAAGAGACTTTATCGAGAAAAATGCGAAATATGCCAAAATTGATAGTTAATCCTTGGGGGCTTTAGCCCCCTTTTTTTAACGAAAATTTAAACCTAGAAACCCTGAAATTCTTGAGATTAACGTTACATCATGTTGAAATTACAACACTATGAAACTTTCAGTAGGAGATAAATACGAGTCGATTATCCAAAAAAGTGACCTGATCAGTAGAGACTTGAGTTGGGTGAAATTTAACGAGCGTGTGTTGGATCAGTCCAAAAAATCCTTCCGCACCATTTTTGAAAAGCTCAAGTTTCTAGCCATTACCGCATCCAATATGGATGAATTTTTTATGATTCGGGTAGGCTCTCTCTACAATTACCTCGATTACGAAAAAGAAAGAGTAGACTATTCTGGACTTCGAGAGGAGCCTTTCAAGGAAAAGTTGATGAAGGAATGCCAACGGTTTCATGGAGAACAGGAACAGCATTTTATCCAAACAATTCTTCCAGAATTGCACCAGGAAGGAATCTCCTTGGTCAATGTCTCCAAACTTACTTTAGACGAACAGGAAAAGGTAAGGCAATATTTCCTTAAAGCTATTTATCCCATGCTAACCCCGATGGTGTACGATGGCTACCGAACTTTTCCGATCTTGATGAACAAGCTGCTTGTATTTGGAGTAGTGACCACTAGCCCTGGGGAACGAAAGGACATGCGGAAGATGAGTTTTGTGCAGATCCCTGCCAACATTCCACGATTTTTTGAGATTGAGCAGGAAGATTCTTTGACACTCATCCCGATTGAAGAAGTCATTCGTGAAAATTTGATTTCACTCTTTAGAAACGTTGAAATAGAATCAGTTAGTCTCTTCCGAATCACCAGAAATGGGGATTTTACACTGGAGGAAAGCGAGGACATGGATGCTAATTTCCTTGAGGAAGTGAAGCGCAAACTCATGGAGCGAAAGACCGGTCGAGTAGTTCGCATTGACATTGAGGAGGGCTATTCCAAATGGATGCTCAACTCCCTTTTGGAGCGCTGGAACTTGCGACCAGACTCAGTTTTTCTCGTCAAAAGAGCGAGTATGCTTGATTTTACAGGGCTTTGGCAAATTGTTGGAAATAAGCGCTTCAAAGAAAGATTGCCACAGATTCCTGACCCTGTTAAGCCACTTTCCTATCCTGAAGAGGGGAGAGCAGATATTTTTGAGGTGCTCAAGGAGCGTGATATCCTGCTACACCATCCTTACAACAACATCGATTCCATTCTCGATTTGATTGAGAATGCAGCGGAAGACCCCAATGTGATGGCCATCAAAATGACCATCTACAGATTGGCGAAAGATAGCCGAATTACGAAAGCCCTACTTCGTGCTGCTGAAAATGGCAAGCACGTCTCTGTTTTGTTTGAAGTAAAGGCGCGTTTTGATGAGGAAAATAACATTTTGGAAGCCAAGAAACTCCAAAAAGCCGGTTGCTTCGTCATCTATGGCATCTCTAACTTGAAGACGCATACCAAGCTGCTCCTCATTGTCAAAAAGGACGACCAGGAAATCACGCGTTACGTGCACCTCGGTTCGGGTAACTACAATGAAGATACAGCTCGGCTTTACACAGATATCGGCTTGCTTACGACCAATGAGGTATTGGCCAATGATGTATCCGAATTCTTTAATGTAATCACAGGCCACTCGTTACCGAGTGACTACCGAAATTTGATTACTGCTCCTCGAGACATGCGTCACCAGCTTATCTCCTTTATTGAGCAGGAGGCTATTAATGCCAAGAATGGACTTCCAAGCGGTGTTTTTATCAAGGTGAATTCGCTGGAAGATTCTGAAATTATTTATGCGCTTTACCGTGCCTCACAGCAGGGAGTTCAGATTAAACTTATTGTACGGGGTATTTGCTGCCTCCGACCTGGAAGAAAGGGGCTTAGTGAAAATATTGAAGTGCTTTCCATTGTAGGGGACTTCCTAGAGCATAGCCGTATTTATCATTTCCATAACAATGGGGATACGCGTACCTATTCAGGAAGCGCAGACATGATGGTACGAAGTTTTGACAAGCGCCTCGAGTCCTTATTTAAGGTGGAAGCACCGTTGCTCGAAAAACAGCTGATGAATATCTTATCCTATAACCTGAGAGATAATGCCAATTCCTACACGATGCAAGAAGATGGAACCTATGTGGCCAAGTCACCAAAGGAGGGAGAGGCTAAATTTAACATCCATCAGGAGTTTTTTAGGTTGAATTTGAATGAGGTATTTAAAGTGAAATTAGTAGATGAACTACCAGCTCTTCCTGCAACTGAAGCATAGTAATTTCTAGGATTCTAAAGATTCCGTATTAAATTGAAAACAAACAGAATCATTTAAGTAATAAACTGCAGTTTGTAACTTTTTTATGCTGAATTAGAATTATCTAATGTTGTAAGAAGTGGAAAAAATAAAAAAATTCAATTTTTTCTATTGAATTTTGATTTATTGATAATTGTGGTATTTTTGAATCTATTGTGGTAGTTAAATAATAGTTGGTTTAGTTTTCAAATAAAGGGCAGGAGATTTTCTCCTGCTTTTTTAGTTTAATCCATTTTCAGTTTTTTTGTTTACTACTATGCGATAGGCATAAAAAAAGCCCAAACTTTCGTTTGAGCTTTGGAGTACAGACGGAAGGATTCGAACCCTCAACCCTCGGAGCCGAAATCCGATATTCTATCCAGTTGAACTACGTCTGCGTACTAAATTTATAGCGCGGCTTTCACTCGCTCTGCGGCTTCCTTCAAGGTAATAGCCGAGAATACTTTCAAGCCTGAGTCGTCGATAATTTTTGCTCCTTCTGCAGCATTGGTACCTTGAAGACGAACAATAATTGGAACGCGAATGTCACCGATGGACTTGTAAGCTTCAACAACGCCATTTGCGATACGGTCGCAACGAACAATACCACCAAAAACATTGATTAGGATTGCTTTTACGTTTGGATCTTTCAAGATGATTCGGAAACCAGCTTCTACGGTAGTAGCATTGGCTCCTCCACCCACGTCAAGGAAGTTGGCTGGCTCACCACCAGAAAGCTTAATCATGTCCATGGTAGCCATGGCAAGACCTGCACCATTGACCATACAACCCACGTTGCCATCTAGCTTTACGTAGTTGAGTCCTGACTCACCCGCTTCCACTTCCAATGGATCTTCTTCTGCTAAGTCTCTCAATTCAGCAAGCTTAGGCTGACGGTAGAGTGCATTGTCATCCACATTTACTTTGGCATCTACTGCCAAAATCTTATCATCAGAAGTTTTAAGGACTGGGTTAATTTCAAATTGAGAGGAATCGGTGCCTACATAAGCTGCATACAATGCTCCGATAAACTTCACCATCTCTTTATGAGCAGTACCACTTAAGCCCAGTTTGAAGGCTACTTTTCGAGCTTGGAAGCCCTGAAGACCTACTTTAGGGTCGATCCACTCCTTGATAATTTTTTCGGGATGGTGCTCAGCTACTTCTTCGATGTCCATACCTCCTTCGGTAGAGGCCATGATCACATTGGATCCAGTAGCTCTATCTAAAAGAATCGACATGTAATATTCTTTCGGTTCGGATGCCCCAGGATAGTAGACATCTTCAGCGATCAACACTTTGTTTACTTTTTTTCCTTCAGCGCCAGTTTGGATTGTTACCAAGGTACCTCCCAAAATTGCTGCAGCTTTTTCTTTAACGTCATCCAATTTTTTGGCTAATACCACCCCTCTGGAGCCTGTTTCAATAACTTCTCCTTTTCCTCTACCACCTGCGTGAATCTGCGCTTTGATCACGAACCATGAAGTACCTGTTTGTGCATTGAGCTTCACTGCCGCTTCATGTGCCTCTTCTGGAGTACTGGCTACGATACCCTCTTGAATACGAACGCCGTATCCTTTTAATACCTCTTTCGCCTGATATTCGTGAATATTCATCTGTAGAAATTTTTGCCCGAAGATAAGCCTGTGAAGGCAATATAGCAAACTGGAATCTGTGAATTTTAGCAAAATGGTGGGTTGATTCCTGGATTAGAAGGATTTGTTTTACATTTAAAAAATCAAAAATGGGTAGCATGCTGATTGCCAAAGGTATTCATAAATCGTACGGTTCCTTAGAGGTTCTGAAAGGGGTAGACCTGGAAATTTCCAAAGGAGAGATTGTTTCTATTGTAGGGGCTTCTGGCGCTGGAAAAAGCACGCTACTTCACCTTTTAGGAACTTTGGACCGTCCAGATCGAGGAGAATTAGTTTTAGGGAATCAAAACCTTCTTCAACTTCATGGAGATGCTTTGGCAGAATTTCGAAATTCCCGAATTGGCTTTGTCTTTCAATTTCATAACCTGCTGCCTGAGTTTACTTCATTAGAGAACATTTGTATTCCAGGGTTTATTCAAGGTAGGGAAGGGCAGGAATTGAAAAATCGGGCTGAAGAACTGGCTGAACTTCTTGGAATCCACCACCGTTTGGATCATAAGCCCTCAGAACTATCAGGAGGAGAGCAGCAGCGAGTAGCCGTGGCACGTGCGCTCATCAATAATCCCGACCTGGTTTTCGCTGATGAGCCCAGTGGCAATCTCGACACCAGCAATGCGAGAGCCTTACATGAGTTATTTTTTAAGTTACGGGATACTTATCAACTTTCATTTGTGATTGTTACTCACAATGAAGAGTTGGCTGCCAAGGCTGACCGCAAGGTGTTGATGATGGATGGCCGGATTGTCGGCACTTAATTGCTTTTATGATTATCCGCTTTTTTACCAGTAACCAAAAGAAAATTTGCTTTGAGGTTCAATTGAATTGACTGTGGTCCGTGGACGATTATTTGTTATGACTAGAACTCAAAATAAACCTATGGCAGGATTGTGGTATTTACCTTACTTTTCAAGCTGCTTTAGCATTGCCGCTACATGGGCCTTATTTTCAAATAAACCTTGAAAAACTCCAACAATGCGGTGGTTGCTATCCAATAAGTAAGTGACACGTGTTGGCATTTTGATTAAGGGTAGGAGCGCATCGTAGGCTTTACACACTTTTCCAGATTCATCTGCTAGAAGTTCAAAGGGAAGGCGATGTGTCTTTTTAAATTTTTCATGCGTTGCCAAACTGTCTCGACTAATGCCAAAAACAGGTATATCTAGTTCTCGAAATGCGGCAAACTGATCTCGGAATTCGCAGGCTTCCGTAGTACAGCCTGGGGTAAAATCCTTGGGATAAAAATAAAGGATTACAGATTTTCCAGCCAAGTCTTTAGAAAGGGCAATGCTCCCCAAGCTTGTGGCGACAAGGGTAAAATCTGGTGCTTGAGTTCCTACAGGTAAGGCCATTCTTTTTTTAATTTAAAACTGTTTTGGGAGCCGGAAGGTTTTTAAGCTACCCTGATTTAATAGCTCAAGCTAGGTAGAATCTTTTAGCTTTGTGCATCAAATTCCATCTCTATCGCTTTGTCTTTGAAAATCAGTCCCGTACAATCCATGCTTCTGGCAAGCGTATTTTTTGCGTTGATGAATGTATCGGTCAAGTTTATCCCCCATATTCCTGCGATTGAGATTGTGTGGTTTCGCTCTGTTTTCAGTGCGGTATTTACAGTGATTGTACTGAGGAACAAGGGGATTCCACTTTTTGGTAACAATAAGTTGAGCCTGGTAGCTAGAGGAGTAGTAGGGTCTATTAGTTTGATTTTATTTTTCTACACCCTACAACGCATCCCCTTAGCGAGTGCAGTGACGATGCAGTACCTTTCGCCCATATTTACTACCATTTTGGGTATTTTTATTCTGAAAGAAAAAGTAAGGGCGAGGCAGTTTGTCTATTTTGGTTTGGCATTTGCAGGGGTACTATTAATTCAAGGGGTGGATCCCCGTGTAGATGGTTTGAGTGCCGCTATTGGATTGATTTCTGCATTGGCTTCTGGGGTAGCTTACAACCTGATTCGAAAGCTGAAAGGCAAAGAACACCCCATGGTGATAATTTTTTACTTCCCTTTGGTTACTTTACCAATCGCTTCAGTACTCATGTATTTTGATTGGGTAACTCCCCTAGGATGGGATTGGTTGATTCTGCTTTGGATTGGGTTTTGCACCCAAAATGCACAATACTTCATGACCTTGGCCTACCAGTCTGGCAATGTGTCCCGAATTTCTAGTTTGAGTTACCTTGGCGTAGTATATGCCTTGATTTTTGGATTTTTGCTATTCGGAGAAACCTTCCCCATACCCGCCTACCTTGGAATGGCTTTGGTTTTCCTAGGCATCCTATTGAATTTACGGGTAAAATAGTTTGTAATTTTGTAATTTATTATTCTTTCTAGCTGATGAAAATCACCAAAGACTTGTACCAAAGTAACCTTGTGCTGCTCACGGATTTTTACCAACTGACTATGGCCTATGCCTATTGGAAGTCTGGAAAAGGAGAGCAAGAAGCGGTTTTCAATCTTTTTTTTAGAAAAAACCCCTTTGAGGGGGGCTTTACTTTAGCTGCAGGACTTGATTATGTGGTTGATTTTTGTTGCAACATGCGCTTTGGCGAAGAGGAATTGGATTACTTACGCCAAATGAAGCAGAAAGACGGGAGTCCCTTATTTGTGGAAGCGTTTTTAGAATATTTGAGAGACCTTCGATTTACCTGTGATATGGATGCGGTGGAAGAGGGAACCGTAGTTTTTCCCAATGCGCCGATGGTACAAGTTAGGGGTACCTTAATTCAATGCCAATTGCTTGAAACGCCCCTGTTGAATATTCTTAATTTTCAGACCTTAATTGCAACGAAGGCAGCGCGTATCACTATGGCCACTCAAGGAGCTCCTGTTTTGGAGTTTGGCTTGCGTAGGGCTCAAGGCATCGATGGTGCGCTCGCGGCAAGTAGGGCTTCCTACATTGGAGGTTGCAGTTCCACTAGCAATGTAATGGCAGGAAAATTATTTGGTATCCCCGTCTCGGGTACCCATGCACACAGCTGGATTCTTTCCTTTGACTCAGAATTGGAAGCATTTTATGCCTATGCAGAAGCATTTCCAGATCATTGCGTGTTTTTGGTGGACACCTACGATACGCTTACTGGGGTTAAAAATGCCATTCAAGTTGGGTTAAGTCTTCGCCAAAAAGGCAAGGAGATGCTGGGAATTCGCATTGATTCAGGTGATTTGGCTTATTTCTCGATTCAGGCAAGGCAGCTTTTGGACGAGGCTGGATTTCCTGATGCCAAAATTTATGCTTCCAACGACTTGGATGAATACATCATCTCCTCTTTAAAATCTCAAGATGCCGCGATAGACGTTTGGGGGGTGGGTACAAAGCTGGTGACTGCCTTTGATCAGCCTGCATTGGGGGCGGTATACAAACTTTCAGCCATAAAAAATTCAGCTGGAATCTGGGAGCCAAAGGTGAAAGTATCCCAGCAATCCTTAAAAATAAATGTTCCAGGCATCCAAAAGGTGCGCCGCTATTTTAGCAAAGACAAGGCAGTAGCGGACATGATTTACCTTGAAGGGCAGGAAATAGATCCCAAGGGAGTCATGATTATTGACCCCAATGATGCCACACAGCGAAAGCGATTGATGCCTGCATTTTATGAGGAAGAAGAACTATTGAAGCCTATTTTTAGAAATGGAGAGTTGGTCTATTCCTTGCCAAGCCTTCAACAAATTAAAGCGCGAGCAAGGGTTCAATTGGAAGCTTTCGACAAAACGCACAAACGTTTGACCAATCCACATGTATATCCTGTAGGTTTGGAGGAGCGACTCCATCAGCTCCGAATGGAATTGGTTATTGCAGCTAAAACTAATCCACATGAAGACAATTAGTCCAGATACCGCATTGATTCTGGTGGATGTTCAACATGATTTCCTACCAGGTGGTGCTCTTGCCGTCCCAGAAGGGGATGAGATTTTACCTCTCATTGCAGCTCTTCAGCCACAGTTTGATCATATTGTGGCGACCCAAGATTGGCATCCCGTAGACCATGGCAGCTTTGCTGCGAATCATCCCGATACGCAGCCAGGTCAACTAATTGAATTGGGAGGCTTGCCTCAAATTCTTTGGCCTGTCCATTGTGTGGAGGGTACTTTCGGTGCTGATTTTCCTACTACCTTAGATCGCATTCGATGGAAGCGCGTGTTCCAAAAAGGTAGAAATCCAGAAGTTGATTCATATTCTGGATTTTTTGACAATGCACGAAGAGGGGATACAGGGCTCAGGTCTTACCTCTTGTTGAATGGTGTACGTCGAGTCTGTATTGTTGGACTCGCCTTAGATTATTGTGTAAAGTATACCGCCTTAGATGCAAAAAGCCTGGGTTTTGAAACCGTTGTGCTCCTGGATGCAACTCGTGCAGTCAACCTTCAGCCTGAAGATGGAAAGCGCGCAGTAGAAGAACTGAAAGCTGCAGGAGTGCTTTGTATAGACAGCAAATTTCTGAGAACTTATGTTTAACTACGATCCTCAAAAGCAGTACCCCAAGGAAACGGAAAGTCGCGTAGTGATCCGTTTTCAGGACTGCGATCCCCTTCGCCACCTCAACAATGCGAAGTATTTCGACTACTTTTTCAATGCCCGCGAGGACCAAGTTCCCAAGTTATATGGCTTGGAAATCATTGATTTGATTCGGGTGTATAAAGCTGCTTGGGTGGTGTACAACCACAACATTAGCTATGTTAAGCCAGCCATGGTTGGGGAGTGGGTGCGTATTTTCAGCAGAATCCTTTGGTACAATGCCAACACAATTCTAGTGGAATACTACATGACTGATGATTCCAAAACACAGTTGAAAACTGTCCTTTGGTCTACCATGCGCTATGTGACCCTAGAAGAAGGCAAGTCTAGTGATCACGCGGGTGCTGTAATCGACTTTTTGAAGGCCACCTCGCTACACCTTGATCCGAGCAGTATCGATATTCGAGATCGGGTCAAACAGCTCAAGCGCGAGTTGGAACAAGGAGCGTAATTACTGAATTAGGGATTCATTTCATAATCTCGTTCCACGAGTGCAATCCGAGTTTTATAGGAAGTATACCATTTTTCTCGTCCCTGTTTTTGAGCAATTTGGTGGTCGGATTGTGCTTTCCATGCTTTGATGGCCTCCAAACTCTCCCAATAGGAGATGGTAATTCCTAATTCATTTCGAGCGCTTTCGTGACCTAAATAGCCAGGTTGTAAGGCAGCAAGTCGAACCATTTCCTCAGCCATTTCTTCGTAGCCTGCTTCAATTTCTGTTCGAATGCTGGTAAATATCACTGCATAGTAAGGAGGAGCAGGGGTGTTAGCGTGCATGTTGATCAAGGTAGGGAAGGTATTCCATATAAGTAGCGGTGGCTAATGCTAGTTCTTTGCCAAAAGTAAGTTCGGTTAGATGTAGGGCTAGGTCTATCCCGGCGGATATTCCGGCAGCAGTCCAGAGTCGTACATCACTTTGAATGTAGCGGAGTGCGGGCTTCGGAAGGGCAGAGGGGACCATTTCCTGAATGCTTTCATATACTTCGTGGTGTGTGCAATAGGGCTTATTTTCTAGAAAACCGGCTTTACCGAGAATTCTTGACCCTGAGCAGACGGTCATGGTCCATTCGGAACTAAGTATCCGTGGCGTTATGGCTTCGATGAATGAGTCGTTTTGAACCACTTTTTTGGTGCCGTCGCCTCCTGGTAGCACGAGATAATCCAGTGTGGGGAGGGAGCTGATGGAATGATCAGGAACTAGCTGAAGACCATTTCTGGCGTGCAGGGGCAGGGTGTTATATGAAAAGGTATGCACCTCCAGAAGGGTGTAGCCCGCGAGCTGGTTGGCTACCGAAAAAACCTCAAAGGGACCGGCAAAATCCAAAACTTCTACATCTTCAAAAATAAAAATACCGAGTTGCTTCATGGGATTTGGATTAAGCTCCAAATTGAGAAAAATTCGATGAAAAATAGAAGGGGGCAAGTTTTTTTTGAACCTTTCTTCAGCCGGACCTGCTCTGGTGGATCCATCCAGAAATCGCCCATGGTTCAACTTGTGTAATCATTAAGTTAATTTTGATTTAGATTCACACAGGCCATATTCACTAGATTTTTACTAATTTTATAAAAAAATCAAAAATTGGATAGGGAATTTAAAATTTAACTTTACATTTATTTAGTTTTTAGTAAAGCTATGTTTACCCTTTCTAGTCTTTTCGCAATTTTACTTCGCCTGTCTTTGCTATGCCAAGGACAGGTAGATGGATTGTCAGATTCGGTGAAGTTGTTTTTTTTTGAGAGTCAAGAGATTCAATCTGATGAATCCTTTGTTCAAGATTACTTTGTTTCCTTCGAAGGCTCAGGCAGCTTAACTTCCAATATTGAAATTGAAGAGCGTACAGAAGTTGAATCTGAGGATTCTCCATTTGATATTTACAGCCACTCAATTTTTCCTTTTAAGGAGATTTTAAAAAGTAGGAGCGGTTTATTGTTCAGTAACAAAGCCCTTCGTGGCAGTTGCTTACCGCTTTATGATTTTTTTCATTCCTGGAAAATCCATCTGGGTTAATTTTTGTCTCTTGAGACATTTCCTGGATTAATTTACCAGGATAAACTGCTCCGTTAGTCCAACGGAAATTATAACCCAGTTTTATTCAACTATGAAACATCACACTACTCGTGAAGTCATGAGTATGGAACAAATTCTTCATGAATTGAAGCATTTTCTCCCTGCTCAAGCTCCACTCAAGGACTTTGTCCATCACAATACTTTACACGCATTTCAGCACCTACCCTTTTTTCAAGGATTAAAGCAAGCTAGAGAGCAATTTGGATACAAAGGCTTTCTTTCGTTAGCCGAGTATAGAAATCTATACCGAGAGGGAAAAATCAAGGAACTTGTCTTGAAAAAAATGCTAGAGGAGCAATTTGGAGTCCAAGCTAAGGCTTGGCTGGTCAAATTGCTCGATCAATCAACAGACGATTTTCCTGCTCCAAAAATTGGGCAGTTCAGAGCCCACTGGAGAAACGACGATCATTTCAACCTAGACAAAACGATCCATCCTTTTCTATTTCGCCTACTTTCGGCATACTTAGATCAGGGCATATCTATTTGGCCTTTTCCATTGGAATCTAGAGGCTTTTTGGATTCGATCCGTCAACTCCAAGCAGGAAGCTACTCTTCCATTTTCAAGTCTAAACGAGTAGTGGAGCTCCTCCAAAATCCCAATTTGAGCTTAGAAGAGCTGCTAGAGATTTTAGTTGGTGATCCCAAAGGCTATGGATGGTACGTATTTGATCAGCAATTTGCGCATCCTGGCTGGTCAGGCATGGTCTCAGTTCTCGAATCACAGCCTGAATCCTTGCTGGATACCAAACCAATTTCTCTATTGGATTTGATACTCGTGGAATGCTTGCTAGAAATTGATGCTTTGGACAAGAAATTTGGAGAAGGCTGGATTCCACTGGGTCTACAATTTCCTCACGACACTCAAACTCTTTTCGAAGTAGGTGTAATGAATGAGCTTGATCGAGTCCTAAATTGTTGGCAAGAAGCCTACGAATGGAGCTATTACGATGAAGTACTGGCAGGAATTCAAGCGGTCACACCAGTTACTGACGAGAAGTCAATCCCTAGTTTTCAGGCGCTTTTTTGCATCGACGACCGGGAATGCAGTACACGAAGGCACCTGGAATACATTGATTCCAACTGTGCTACTTTTGGGACACCTGGGTTTTTCAGTGTGGAATTTTACTTTCAGCCAGAGTATGGAAAGTTCTATACCAAATCTTGTCCTGCTCCAGTTACTCCCAAATTTCTAATCAAAGAGACGGCAAAGCATAAAAAGCTGGCTTCGGATGTTCACTTTAATCAGCGAAGCCATTCTCTGGTTCGCGGCTGGTTGAGTGCCCAAACGCTGGGATTTTGGTCGGCGCTTAGGTTAGTGGGCAACGTATTGCGCCCTAGTTCTTCAGCGCTGGAAGTTTCCAGTTTCCAACACATGGATCCTAATGGAAGCCTTTCTATCGTCTACCAAGGCGAGGAAGAAAATGGGCTTCAAGTAGGCTTCAAAGTAGAGGAGATGGCAGATCGAATCGAGGGTTTACTTCGAAGCATAGGCTTGGTGGATGGATTTTCTCCGCTTGTGTACCTAATTGGACATGGTGCTTCAAGCATCAATAATACCCACTATGCGGGATACGATTGTGGTGCCTGTTGCGGGCGTCCAGGCTCCGTGAATGCACGTGTAGCAGCCTTTATGGCCAACTATCCAGAGGTGCGGATTCAGCTAAAAGAGAGAGGAATCGATATCCCTGAAGGAACCCAATTTTTGGGAGGGTTGCATGATACCACGAAGGATGAACTTCAGTTTTTTGATGAGGACATCCTGAATGCTGAAAATCTGAAGTTGCATCGTGAAAATCAAGAAAAGTTTGTTCGTGTCTTGGATATAAATTCGCTAGAAAGATCTCGTCGATTCGACACCTTGGATAAAAATAAATCCATTGGAGGACTCCATGATGCGGTTAAAAAAAGAGCTTTTTCGCTATTTGAACCGCGTCCGGAATACAACCATGCTACTAATGCGCTCTGCATTGTGTCAAGAAGATCATCTCTAAAAGGCTTGTTTTTCGACCGGAGAGCATTTATGAACTCCTATGATTATAGAAAGGACCCAGAGGGTAAATCCTTGACTAGAATTCTTTCAGCAGCAATTCCTGTCTGCGGAGGCATCAATTTGGAATACTATTTCTCACGAATGGATCCGGACAAATTGGGTGCAGGAACAAAGTTACCGCACAATGTGATGGGATTAATTGGGGTAGCAAATGGGGCGGATGGAGATCTTCGAACAGGGCTACCGTATCAGATGGTAGAGATTCATGACCCGATTCGCTTGCTGATGGTGGTCGAACAGGTACCTGAATTGGTCAACCAAGTAATTACTTCCTCTCCAGCCTTGTTGGAATGGGTAAATAACAATTGGGTTCACCTAGTGGTCCTAGATCCCAATTCAGGGGAATTTCACCGTTGGAAAGAAGAAAAATTTGTTTCCTACATTCCTTTGACTGCTGTTGAACATTTGGATCATCTCCAAGACAAGCTCATGAGCACGCAACAGAACCTTCCCGTTTACCTAATTGATTCGCTCTGATGGAACTATCAAATTGGATTCAGCTGATGATAGGGATACCTCTCCTTGGCTTTTTAATTAGCCTGGTTGTCCCAGAACGGAAAGAAATCTGGCTTTCACGGGTTGCATTTTACACCGCAGGATTCAACCTCTTGAGTACTCTAGTTTTCCTTTGTTTCTGGTTGTTGCAAGGAGGAAAGGATTTGAACCTTAAAGAAATTGTACTTTTCAAAAACGATCATTTTGAGTTTTTGGTAGACTTTTTCTTTGACAGAATTAGTGCTGTATACCTCATTGTAGGGGCAATGCTTACCTTTCTGATCACCTTTTATAGTAGGTATTATTTGCACCGCGAACCGGGTTACAAGCGGTTTTTCAATACGGTCCTTTTCTTTTATTTGGGTTTTAACCTGACGATCCTGGCAGGAAATTTTGAAACGCTCTTCATTGGATGGGAAATATTGGGGCTGTCCTCCTTTTTGTTGGTGGCCTTTTACCGAAAAAACCTTCTTCCCTCTCGAAATGCGATCAAAGTTTTTTCCATTTACCGAATTGGGGATGTGGGATTGATTTTGGCGATGTGGGCGAGTCACCATCTTTGGCATGCAAATGTTACCTTTTTGGATTTGACAGATGTTCAGCGGGTTGCCGACCAGCAGCTTGGGCATTCGGGTATTGCACTCTTTATTGGTTTGATGCTGCTTTTGGCGGCGGCTGCCAAATCTGCACAATTTCCTTTTTCCTCTTGGTTGCCAAGAGCAATGGAAGGCCCGACTCCTTCTTCCGCTATTTTCTACGGATCACTTTCGGTGCATTTGGGTGTATTCTTATTGCTACGAACCTATCCTATCTGGGAAAATCAGTTTCTCGTTCGAATCTTGATTGGGGCTGTAGGACTGATAACAGCAGTGGTATCTACTACGATTGCACGAGTGCAAACCTCTGTAAAAACCCAAATTGGCTATGCTTCCTTGACTCAAATAGGAATCATGTTTATTGAAGTTGCGGCAGGTTTAGAACTCTTAGCCTTGATCCACTTTGCTGGAAATGCATTCCTCAGAACCTATCAATTGCTTGTTTCCCCTTCTGTGGTCAGCTATTTGATTCGGGAACAGTTTTATGGATTTGTTCCTAAGAAAAAACAAGAAGGAGTTACCTTGAAGAATCGACTTTTCCTATCTGTTTATGTTTGGAGCTTGAAAGAGTGGAACTTAGACCGATTTATTCAAGCTTGGGTTTTTCGGCCCTTAAAGAAGCTAGGACACCGGCTTGATTTTCTGAGGTACCGCACGCTGCTGCTTTACTTTATTCCAAGCTATGCAGTGGGAGTGTACCTACTGGTGGAAGGCTATGAACTTCCTACTTGGCTCCATCCACTCTTACCTGTTGTCTTTGCCTTTCTAGCCTTGTTGATGGTATTGAAATCCTTTACGGAACGTAGGTCCATTCGCTTGGCATGGACGATGTTGTGGATGAACCATTTTTGGATGGTGTTAGCCATAGCTGAAAATGAAAATTTTGCGCTAACAGAAATTGGAATATACCTCAGTGGGGTAGTTTTCTTCGGTGCCTTAGGCTGGGCATTAATTGTTTGGATGACCCAACGGCATGGAGATCTGGGCTTGTATGTCTACCAGGGCTATGTTCGGCAACATCCCATGGTTGCTTTCCTATTCCTTTTGGCGGTATTGGGACTTATCGGATTTCCGATATCTCCTACCTTCATTGGGGAAGACTTGCTTTTCAGCCACATCCATGAAGATCAGTTTGTGCTCGCTTTTCTTGCGGCCTTGGCCTTTGTAATGGAGGGTGTAGCTGCAGTTCGGATTTATGCACGACTCTTTTTTGGTACAGTGCCCGAATCCACTTCCCTCACTTCTACGGCTATTTTACAGGAAGAAAATTCAAAAAAATCGACAATTATTAATTGAAAATAAACGGGGATATTAGTCCTACAAATATTATATGAAAACATTGGTAAAAACACAAGTGCCCAAAGACGGTTGGGCCGGTTTAAAAGAAAATTTCGCTTCGGATATCACCGCAGGATTTGTGGTATTCTTGTTGGCCATGCCTTTGAGCTTGGGGATTGCTAAGGCCTCGGATTTTCCACCCATCATGGGCTTGGTTACGGCCATTATTGGCGGGATTTTAGTTAGTGTAATTTCTGGTTCACGCTTGACTATCAAAGGCCCTGCTGCTGGACTGATTGTGGTCGTAGCAGGTGCAGTGGCTGCTTTTGGAGGTGGAGAGACCGGTTGGAAGCTCGCCTTGGGAGCTATGATCATTGCTGGATTGGTTCAGGTACTTTTTGGACTTTTCAAATTCGGGAAGTTGGTCGATGTGTTTCCGCTTTCTGCTATCCACGGTATGCTTGCGGCAATTGGGATCATTATTATTGTAAAGCAGATCCCCATTTTCTTAGATGTTAATCCTGAGCTGTATAAGGGATTAAGTACGGTAGCAATGATTACATCTATACCCAAGTTTTTGATGAATTTTGATCCCAAAGCAACCCTAATTGGAGTCTATAGCCTTGCAATAATGTTGGGATGGCCTTATTTGAAAAGTTTTACTTTAGGTAAAATTCCTGCACCCTTGATGGTACTTTTAGTGGCAATACCCTCTGAATTGGCCATGGATTTTACGCACACAGAACCTCCCTATGCCTTGTTAAAGATTGGAAATTTAATGGATAATTTATCGTTTAATGCTGATTTTTCAGGTGTATTTCAGGTGGGAGTATTTATCAAATATGTAATCATGTTTGCACTGGTGGGCTCACTTGAATCCTTATTGACTGTGAAGGCCATTGACCTTGCAGATCCGTACAGAAGAAAGTCTGATACCAACAAAGATTTGATTGCTGTGGGGGTGGGAAATACGATCAGCGCATTTTTAGGTGGCTTGCCGATGATTTCTGAAGTGGCTAGAAGTTCAGCAAATGTCAATCAAGGAGCCAAGACGCGTTGGGCCAATTTCTTTCATGGTGTATTTTTGTTAGTATTTGTTTTGGTGGCCACTCCACTAATCGAAATGATTCCAAATGCAGCCCTTGCGGCCATGTTAATTACAGTAGGTATCAAATTGGCTCATCCTAAGGAATTCATTCACACCTTCCAAATCGGTAAGGAGCAACTTGCGATTTTCTTGATCACGATTGTCTTTACATTGGTGGAAGATTTGTTGGTAGGTATTGCTGCTGGGGTGGTTTTGAAAATGATTCTACACCTTGCCAATGGCACTCCGATTTCTTCTTTTTTCAAGGCACCTACAGTGGTGTCCTTCAACGACAATCAGTACTTAGTAGAAATCGACAAATCAGCAATTTTTTCCAATTACCTAGGGATCAAACGAAAATTAGAAGAGATCCCGGCCGGTTTTAACATCACAATAGATTTGAAAAACACCAAGTTGGTAGATCACTCGGTAATGGAAAATTTGCATCGTTTTCAAGATTCTTATGAAGAGACTGGAGGAAGTGTCAAAATTATTGGCTTGGAAAACCATACTCCTGTATCCAATCATTCTCTAGCAGCTCGCAAGGCAAAATCCTAATTGGATTTGCTAAACTGATACAAAGCCAACTCAAGTGGGGAGATGAATCGAATCAATTCATTGGTATGAAATTGTTTCGATTCATCTCTGGGCTTTATTCTAAATCTTAACCTTCCAAAAAATGACTTATAAACACTATTTACTTGCAATAATTCTGGTTTTTTTTCTGGCACCTTTACCTTCATTTGGACAAAACAATCGGCTGAACACCTCCAATCAAATTGGATGGTATACCTATTTTGGAACTTTCAAGCTCACAAATAAACTAGGACTACATACGGAATACCAATTTCGACGCGCGAACATAATCACCGATTGGCAACAAAGTTTGTTGAGACTCGGATTGAACTACGCGCTACATCCCTCAGTTCAAGTGAGGGTAGGCTATGGTTGGATAGAAACCTTTCCCTATGGGGAATATCCATTAAATGGATTTGGGAAGCAATATACCGAGCACCGGATTTTTCAAATGGCACAACTTTCCCAAAAAGTTGGAAACGTAGACTTTTCGCACCGCTTTATGCTTGAGCAGCGCTTCGTTGGGAAGTATTCAGATGCGCAGGCGACAAAAGAAGCTGAGTTTCCATTGCTTCACCGAATGCGGTACATGGTCCGGATACAAGTGCCCTTGAAAGGAAATGAGATCCAGGACAAAACACCCTATTTGGCGGTGTACGATGAGGTGTTTATCGGCTTTGGTAAACAGGTGAATGCCAATGTGTTTGACCAAAATCGAATCGGTGTTTTATTGGGGTATCGATTTTCTAAAAACTTCAGATTGGAAGGTGGATACCTCAATCAAACGCTTCAATTCGGCAGAGAAATAAACGCCAAAAATGTATTTCAACACAACAACGGATTGATTATTAATTCAAATATCAACCTTGATTTGATGAAAAAGTAGTTGTGAATTCTACTTTCTGAAGGTAGGTGAAGCCTGCGGTGGCGGGTCTGGATTAAAAGAAACATCCTAGTATAATGATTCAGAATTCTGATTTAATGGACTACAATTTTCCTTTTGAGTAGGATCCGCTGCGGGGGATCAAACTTATGAATAACCATGGGAGAATCCCATGGAATTTGGACTACTAATGATCCTTAGGACCCGCTCGGCGGGTCCAACTATGTATCGCCACGGGTTCACCTGCCGCGGGGGGTCCAACAGAAAAATTCCATCAGTTAACCAACTCACTCTTTAATCCGTTAACAAATTGGGATTACCGAAGCAATCCATTTTAACCTAATCTTAAGAATTCACTAAGGGCTTACAAAGAGTTCAATTTTAATTTTGAAAATATCTTAAACTAACTACCCCAATGAACGAAAAAATGAACCGCATGGAGTTTCTAAAGAGCCTAGGGCTTAAAGGAGCTTCCCTTTTTGCAGTTTACTGTGCAGCTTCTGGATTGAGCAGCTGCGTTAATGAAAGCATGGATCCTACCACCACTTCAGGAGGAGGAACTGGAAATGAGTTGTCGCTTGATTTGACCTCGGCTACCTATTCCAAACTCAATACGGTGGGCAATTACGTCATTGTGAGTGGGATCGTCATTGCTCGAGTAAGTGCTACCTCATTTGCAGCGGTGACACAAGTTTGTTCCCACGAAGGCCAACGAAAAGTGGTGTTCAATGCAGGTGAATTTTACTGTCCTGCACATGGTGCACGCTTCGATATTGCAGGGAAGGGGCTCAATTCTACTGGTTCAAGAGGACTAAAAACATACGTGACTTCCCTTCAAGGAACTACCTTAAAAGTAACCTTATGATTAGTCCTATTTTCTTAAATAGACTGGCTTTGGGACTCCTTTTTTGCAGTGCATTGCTGTTTAGTTCTAGTTTATGGATTGAAGTGCAAGCGCAGGATGACTTACTGAGTCTACTTGATGCGGAGCAGTCCAAAGAGCCTACCTACACGATAGCTACCTTTAAAGCTTCTCGCCTTATCAATGGACAGACCATTGAAACCATTTCCAAAAACCACCTCAACTTTTGGATTTCCCATCGTTTTGGAGCTGTAAATTCTGGATTTATTGCTAATTTTTTTGGTTTGGACGAAGCCAAAATCCGACTTGGCTTGGAGTATGGGCTTACGGATCGCTGGCTTGTAGGAGCGGGGAGGAGTTCCCTCGAAAAGACATACGACCTGTATACCAAATACAAGGTACTGCGCCAATCCAACTTAGTTCCCGTTACCGTCACTGCCATGGCGGGCTGGGGAATCAACACCATGCCTTCTGGATACATCATGGAGTCGGGTTCCCCCATGAAGTTTAACAATAACGTCGAGCGCTATTCCTACTGGAGTCAGCTACTTGTAGCACGCAAGTTCAACGAAAAGCTGTCCCTGCAACTCATGCCAACACTCATCCACGTCAACAAGGTGGAGGATCCAAGTATTTCCAACCAGGTGTTTGCCCTCGGGACTGGAGGGCGGTACAAACTCAGCCAGCGGATTACGCTTTCTGCGGAGTATTACTATACCTTGCGTGAACTGGAGGAGGATGAGGACGACGATGATGATGGAGGTAATGGAGGTTTTCCATATCCCTACCGCAATGCACTTTCTTTTGGAGTAGATATTGAAACAGGTGGACACGTATTTCAATTTCACCTTACGAATGCCCGCGGGATGGTAGAAAAGCAATTTGTTGGGCAGAACGTTGGCGCATGGGATAAAGGTGACATCTTTTATGGGTTCAACATTGCTAGAACCTTCAGTTTGGACAAAGCCGCTAGAAATACACACAAATGAAAAAATCCATCCTCTTCTTATCCTTCTTTCTGCTGTTAGGAAGCAGTTTGTCTTTTGGTCAAACCTTGTATCGAACATCCGTAGGGGAGGTGTCCTTTTTTTCTAAGACCCCTGCGCTTGATATCGAGGCGCTTAATAATAAGGCTGGGGCCATTCTCAACGCAGGTACGCGTGACTTGGCGATACAAATGAAAATCACCGATTTCCAGTTTCCCAACAAACTCATGCAGGAGCACTTCAACGAAAACTACATGGAGAGCGAGCGATACCCAACAGCTAAGTTTACTGGGAAAATCACAGAAGATATTGATTTTAGCAAGTCGGGTTCTTATCCAGTGACCGCAGCGGGAAATATGACTATACATGGGGTCACCAAACCAGTTGTAGTCAAAGGAACTTTAGTGGCTTATGGAAATGAATTAAAAGTGAGCTTTGCCTTCAAAGTTCGCACCGAAGACTACAATATCGAGGTACCTACTTTAGTATTTGATAAAATCGCCGAGGTGATAGAAGTTAGCGGAAAGTTAACTTTGATGAAGCAGTAGCGGACACTCTTTACACCATTTACTAATAGGGTTTTTTCTTTTTCTCGCAAAGACGCAGAGCCGTAAAGGAGTTTATTCTTTGCGCATTCCCACGGAAAGTAGGCCGTCAAGGAGTTAGAACTTTGCGCCTACCCGCCGGGGCGGGTCTTTCCTTCTTTGCGAGAATAAATATTTAAAAAGTAATAATGCTCTGCGACTTTGTTAGTGTACCTATTTCTAAAGTTAGGATGGTCGCATAGCCTGCCCGTAGCAGCGGGTAGGAAGGCCTCCAAAAGTGAGGTTTGTTGTAACCTAGATTAGTTTAACTGATCAGATCAACCCGTCCCTATAAACTGGTTTGATTTTTTTTACTTTATAGGGTTCATATTAAAATTTTGGGCATCCAAATATTTAATGCGATTTGGGATTGTTTCTAAAATCTTATCCCTCAGAGATGCACTAATTCTATCAGATCGATAGCGAACCGCCATATATAAAAGGAAGGTCTCAGCGATATCTTCTCTTTTAGGATTATCACGAGCATAGGTAGAAATAAAACCGGGGTCTAAATTTTGTGCATTGATCCAGCCTTTTGAGGCAGCATGATCTGCATCTAATGAAGTATGCGCGGCTTCATGAATTAGTGTTTCTTCCAAAATTCCATCTTTTTCATACAGAGTGGATTGACCAATATGAATTAGTAGATTATTGTTTCCGCCACCAAAAGGTTGGGTTCCCATGTGAATCCATGAAGTTTTCACATCGCTACGCAAGGCTGTGGGTAGTCTGCCGAATTCCGATGCATATTTTAAGGCTTGGACTTCAGCATCAGCTACATTTTTGAATTCAGGATTAATTTGTATTTCTATGGAAAGCCCATCAATATAGCTGGCATTGAAAATAAACGGAGTTACACTTATCCAATCATTCACTCTTCTGTCAAACATCGTTCTTTTTGCTTGACCAGCGTAAGTAAGGCTCTTGAATGTGGTAGGGTCCGAACTGGTAAGGATATCAGGATCTAAAAAAATAGTGCCATTAAATGGAGGAGTTAGTTCAACTTTTGGAATTGATGGCTCTGTGTCATTGGTACTACAGGAGTTAAGGAATAATAGGAGTCCAAACTTGAATAAGTTTACCAGTGGTTTCATAAGTTAAAAAACTGTTTGTCTCGTTTATTTTGTAAAGTCATCGAATTGACTTTTTGTTTTTAATTAAACCCAAGAAGTGATCTTTCTATTTCGTTTTAGACAGGTAGTCAGAAAGCTTGTGAGCAGCAGTCCTAAGGATTTCAATGGAATCTTGAATAGTGAATTGCCATTTAGTGCTAATTATACTTTAATATAGTCTCTATGTGAAATTTCCCAAAGTCTTTACCTACTGAAGCTGAGGGTAAAGTTAGATTTATTTAGGGACTGAAAACGTCGCCATTTATGTTACACTAAGGAGTTAATTATTTGCGCTTGCCTGCCGCGGCGGGACTTTGCGAGAGAATTAAACAAAAATCCCCTTCAAAATTTCTTATGAAGGGGTAGTTGGTGGGCCCACTTGGAATCGAACCAAGCACCTACTGCCCCGAAGCATCGGGGGAGTCAGTTGCTCGGTTCTTTGTCGTGTTGATTAGAAATTGTAGACTTTCGGGTACATCTTTAAGTTTTCTAATAAAAACCTGGCTTTTCATTCGTTTGATAAATACCTCCATTTTTCTAGCATGAGAAATGGATTGAGCCTCTATGTAGAGATACAATTCCCAGTCTAAAACCTTGGCTGTAAATCGATGGCTTCCATAGGCTTTGGTAAGGTGTTTAACCAATCTTTCTTCAACAGATTCCTGAGTTATTCCTGTATAGAATTTGTTTGAAGAAGGACTGTGCAAAATATAGCAGCAGCACATAGTTAAAAATTAAAAAGTTGATTCAATAGCCAGTTTCGCAGTTGGCTTACTAGCCGCTGGCCTGTTTTTGTGCAAATCATGTGCAAATGAAAAAGCACATACAAGTTTCATCTTGTAAGTGCTTGATTCTCTTGTGGGCCCACTTGGAATCGAACCAAGCACCTACTGATTATGAGTCAGTTGCTCTAACCGAATGAGCTATAGGCCCTAAAAACTAGATCTTTCGTTCTAAAAAGCTCCTAAATGAGCCGAACACCTTGGTTTTGGGACTGCAATGTTACATATTTGAGTTGAATTAATCAACCTTCATCCACCATGAAAAATAGGCCTGATGTGGATTTCGTGATCTTTGACCTTGGCAATGTGCTGATTGACATTGATTATTCACAAGCCATGGATCTGATGAAGTCGGCCCTGCCCAGTACCTTACATGATCGGGTGGATCACTGCTACACTGCAGACTTTCACAAAGCTTACGAAAAAGGACAAATTAGCTCAGCTGAGTTTCGCCAAGAGTTTCGAGACTACTTCCAAACCAACTGGTCAGACGTCGAAGTGGATTATTACTGGAATAGCCTTTTAGGTACAATTCCTGCCTACCGGCTCGAGCTGGTTCGCAAAATCAAAACACAGTACCAGGTGGGCATCCTCAGCAATACCAATGAAATCCATATCGAAGCAGTATATGCTCAACTCCAAGCCGAACATAACCTTGAAAACTTTGATCCTTTATTTGATTGGGTCTTCTATAGTCATGAGATGGGGCTTGCCAAACCGAATCAAGACATCTACCAACAGCTGCTGTTGGAACTAGGAACTACCGCGAACCGTGTTCTCTTTTTTGATGATCTGAAAATGAATGTGGATGGTGCTGCTTCAGTAGGTATTCAGGCTATTCAAGTAGTCGGGCCTGAGACCTTGCTTAACTTTTTTGGTGATGTATAAACCTAAGGAATACCTCATTCATGGTGTATTATTCCTCCTTACCCTTGTGACCACCACGCTTGCAGGTGGGGAGTGGATTTACGGTAAATCCATTCTTGCCTCAGGCGAATCAGCATTGACCTGGCCTTTTTTTGTGCGTTCCCTTGAATTTTCAATCCCATTTATAGGCATCCTTCTCATCCATGAGTTGGGGCACCTATTCACCTCCATCTACCACAGAGTACGCTGTAGTCTACCGTATTTTATTCCCGCTTGGCTGGGATTTTTGGGGAGCCCTTCCCTGGGTACCTTTGGCGCAGTGATCCAGATGAAGGGGAGGATCAACAGCCGTAAAAAATACTTTGATATCGGCATCGCTGGACCCTTGGCTGGATTTGCATTCGCGCTAGGCATTTTGATCTATGGATTTGTGACCTTGCCTCCGGCAAATTACCTCTATGAAATTCATCCGGAGTATGCAGATCCCAATTTCCAAGGATTTGGAGAAGAAGTGATGGAGTTTGAACTCGGAAATAACTTATTATTTTGGGGTTTAGGTGAATTGCTCGCTGATCCTGGGCGTCTGCCCGCCATGTCGGAATTGATTCACTTCCCCTATTTATTTGCGGGGTATTTGGCGCTATTCTTTACGGCACTCAACCTTTTGCCCATCGGGCAATTGGATGGAGGACATGTCCTATTTGGTTTGTTTCCAAAAAGGCATGCACTGATTTCATTAATCGTCTTTGTAGTATTCCTTGCTTATGCAGGCATGGGAGTGATTCGGCCTTCATTTCCCTTGGAGGAACTTGTGATTCGAATTCCCCTTTACCTTGGCTTTTTATACCTCTGTCTATCAAAGTCTGACCTTTCGCAGATCAATCGAATTACGCTAGTGCTTTTACTTGCTGCAGGTCAATACTTAATTTCCTTCTTTCAACCTAGCTTGGAGGGTTATCAAGGTTGGTTGTTTTTTGCCTTTTTACTTGGAAGAGTCATGGGAATACGCCATCCTGAAGTGACGGGTAGCATCCCTGTGGATACCAAAAGAAAGGTTTTGGGCTGGCTAGCACTTTTAATTTTTGTACTCTGTTTCTCCCCTCAGCCCTTTCAGACGAATTAAATTTGTACAAAGTACTAAGTACCAGGATACTTTAGAGGCAAGAGACAAGACACAAGAGCCGAGATGAATCTACTCCTTATTAGCAGGAGTTTGATGGGAGCAGAATAGTAAATCTAATCTCTTGGTTCTTGGTTCTAATCGTCTTTTTACCTTGTACTTAGTACAATTCCTTACACATTAATCTTTCAAGGCACGGTAAGCAAGAATGCCACCGAGGACATTTCGAACCTTGGTAAAGCCTTTGGTCTCCATGTACTTCTTTGCATTCCCACTGCGAGCTCCAGATCTGCAGTGTACGACTATTTCCTCGTGTTTGATATTTTCGTACTGCTCCAATTGGTGCGCAAGTTCTCCCAAAGGAATGTTGTTTGCACCAAGATTATCCTCTTCGTACTCCCACTCTTCGCGAACATCGAAAAAGTGAAATTTTTCTCCCTTTGTTAATCTTTCCTTTAGTTCGTTTACAGTAATGTCTTCCATATTATTTTTTCACTAAAATTCGATAGGATTGTGAACCTGCGTTGCCCTGAACATATATCAGGTATAATCCAGGGTTTTGGTTCTTAAAATTAAGGGTTTCTCCCTTAGATGAGGGTAAGCGTGTTGGGAATACTTCTCTTCCAAAGGAATCAACTACCTGCAAATTGGAAAATACTCCTTCAACCTGAACTTCATTGACTGTAGGATTAGGGTAGATTCGAACTGAGGTGGTAGATTCAATAGCTCCAGTTGATTTTCCAGTCAAACTGATATGTGGGCGAATAAGTAAGGAGCCACTGACTTCGGTGTTTTGAACCCATTCTCCACCAACATTGTAAAAGATGCGATCCCCAAAGTTAGTACTCTTGTCAAGTCCTACTTGTAGAAAATCGTTGGTAAACTGGGTAAATCCCACATAAAAGGTTCCAGAAACAGGGATGGATTCCTCCAAGGGGAAATAATGAATCTCTTGTCCAGGACCCTTGGCAGGGATGGTTACTTCCCTAGAATAAAGCGGCTTCTTGTCAAGATCAGACCATACCACCAAATCCAATACCTGGTTGACTTGTCCAGCATTGGAAAAGTCAATAGATATCCCTTTCAAAAAGACTGCTTCAGGTGTCGTATATTTTACTGCGAGTTGACCCGAACGCTGATTAATCCCTGCCGTATAGTCTGCACCACCCTGATCGTATGCAAAATAATCGCGAAGTGCGAAGCGGGTGCTTACTTTGTCATTGTCCCGGAAATCTACCTCTACAAAGCGAGTGGTGTCATTTCCATTTATTGCGGTGAGTAGCCCGTCTCCGGTGACCAATTCAATTTCAAAATTCACCTCACCAGGTTTGGAAGGGATGGGAATTTCTGAAAAGGACTTGCTCACAATTGTTCTTCTTTCTAAAGCATTAGGAACAGGATTGAAGGGTGTTGTACTATTGATCGGAAGCAAGGCTACCCCACTACTGTCACGAAGCGTAACGGAGTATTCCATGGCCTTAAACCGATTCTCAAGATTTTGAAACTCACTTTTGGCAGTAGACCATTTCCCCTTTTGATTTTTTTGTAAGAGTTCCCAAGGGTAGGCACCAAAGTCTCCAAGACGAACTGTCGTTCTTTGGGTAAGGGCTCGGTCGGGATAAGCAAGGTCTGTACCACTTCGCTTCGAATTCAAGTACACATAATCCAAAAGCCAAGAATCAAATGGTCCACTTTGTCTTCCATTTGAAAAAAAACGAAACTGAAAGTTGGCATGCTGCCATTCGGGACGGATGGCAAGGGCTTCTTGAGTGAATCGGGTTCGATCTAGTGTGGAACCGCCTTTTTTTTCCCAAACTGTAAGCCAGGTATTGTCAGGACTTAAGATTTGTAAGCTGAGTCGATCGTTGCTGTCGGGAACTTCAGCTTTGCCACCTGCTTGCCAAAAAAAGCTAAGGTATACTGAAGACTGCTGAACCGCTGGAATTCTGCTTAAATCGATAGGGATACTGCTCAGGTAATCACCCTCACCTTGGTCTTTTTCTTGCAAGGAGTAGGATTTGCCAGCTTCATCCACGCCATTGAATAGCACCATGCCGATGGAAGGTGCTTTATTTCCGATGGTCTCGGTGTAAGATGCTCCTTTTGCGTCCCATTTGCTTGTTTGAATGCCATTCGAAAAATCGTCCCAGAAGGGGAGGGTAGCTGAGTTTGTCTTCCTTGATTGGGCAGCATAATCCTCAATTGAGTTTTTTGAGGGTTGATGTAATGGTCCAAAAGTAACAAACTGTGCTAGGCTAGGCCCTCCTTGACTCATCAAAGAGAAAAACAGAAAGGAGGAAAATAACCAGCTTGGCTTCAATGTTTTAATTTTTGGAAATCCAAAGATCAATCACATCCCCTGATTTAAGTCCAGAACCCACAGAGGGACTTTGTAAATAGACTCTTCCAGGAGCAATGGAGTCGGTTTTGTTGTAGATTTTTCTCCCTACGCGTAACCCCGAACCGATGGCTAAGAATTCAGCTTCTTCTTCTTCCAATCCTACAAAATTAGGAGCGCTTAACAATTGATTGCCCATGCCATCCCCAACCACCAAATCAATTTTTGATCCTTTGGCAATTTCTGCTCCTTCACGGATAGGTGCACCTTTGTAGCGTTGTTCCAAGACCACATTTATTCCGATGTCAGGAACATAGATAATGTCTCCTCGTTGCAATCCTATGTTAGCCAAGATTTCTTGCACATTCTTCAAGGGCATGTTGATCAAGCTTGGCATCTTAAGGATTGGAGCATTTCGGGCATTCAGGGTTAAAAATATCTTTCGATCTTTTTTGACCAAAGCATTGGCTTCAGGGAGTTGTTTTAAAATAGAAAGTGGAGCTTTTTCCCCACTAAATCCAGAATCTGGAGAGATCTCGTATTGCAGCGAAGCACTTTTCAATAGCTCCTCGGCTTGTTCATAAGTCATTCCAGTGAGATCGGGTACAGATACAGTTTCTCCATGATTGGTGTAAAAAGGGAGATAAATTTTTAAAAAAATAAAGCCGAGAGTAATTGAAATTCCTGCAATCAGGAGCACATGTAGCCCGACTTTTTTTAGTTGTGGAAGGAGTGTTTGCATGGTATAAAGATAGCGCCGAGCAAAATTTTGAGGCCTTGATTCCTAGAACAAAATTCAAGAATAAAGATAATATTGAAAAAAGTAACCCGGAAGATACCTTTCGGCTTACTTTTTATCATTGGATTAGCACTCGCTTAATTTCTTGTAAGCTTGAGCTATTGATTTTGAACACATAAAGGCCTGCAGTAAACATCTCTCTACTAAACGTATAAGTTTGGTTCAAAGTATTTGGGAAGGTTAGTTCCCGTACCAAGGCTCCAGTTGCTGAGATGATCTGTATGCTTACATTTTCCCGCTTCGGGAGATTGAAGGCAATATTTACATAATCAGTAGCAGGGTTTGGATAGATAATCGTGTTTCGCTCAGCTGGAATTACTGGGTCTGGATTTGCACTCAAGAAAAGCTCCAGGTTGTCCAAGTAAACAGGAGCATTTTGATTCCCAATTACATCCAGTGCAAAAGCTAATCGAATTTCTTTTTTGCCTTCTCCGGCAAATTCAGTAAGGTTCACATATTTCCGTTCGTAATCACCCGCACTCGATGGGTTGGCGTTTCCTGTGCTTACTGTAGAAAGAGCCGTTCCTGCTTCTGACCAAATTACCTTGTAGGATTCTCCTTGATTTGTACTAGCGAGTAAATACAATGTAGTACCTGGGTTCACTGATCCTGCGGCGACATCAAAGAAAACGCTGGCTTGGCGACTTACGGACAAATCGAAAATAGGGGTACCCATCCAGTAGGAATTCCCATTGCTTACACCTTCTAGGCGAGCTACATTATTTGGACCTGTCGCACCCGTCACTGCAGTCACTTGCCAGGCATTTTGATCACTTTCTGGATTGATGCTAAGCCAAGGACTTAGCTCGGTGCTGCTATTGAAATTTTGTCTCCAAGGCACTTCCAATCTTCCGATGTTCTCAATGTTGTACCAATTCGTCTGTGGTACTGCAGGAATATTTTGATCGAAATTTGGTTCAGATATCCCAAACTTCAAGTTATTCTTTCCTACAGCAGTGGATTTAGCTAAAGTCACATTGATGGATTGCCCAGGTGAAATGGATGCGCCTGAACCCACGTAGATCCGGTTACCTGAATTGTTGGTATTTCTTGAAAACAAAAATTTAGTTACCGGAAGATTCCCAGTATTGGTAATCCGAACTATTTCTTGTGCATTTGTTCCAGCACTGATAGGACTAGGTGCGATTACATCTTCAATCTTCAAATCATACTTGAATTCTTCAGTCGGTATCACTCGAATATTTCGAAGGAAAATATTGTTACCAAATGCATTTTTAGTTACCAAGGCCACGCGAATCTTACCCAAATCCTTGAATTTATTGAGGTTGACTAGCTCCGTTCTAAATTGGGTAGCATTGGTTGGGATAAACTCTTCTACAGTAGCATCGGAAGTTTGCAATCGAGTTCCGCTCTTTTTGTAAGGAGGTGTGATGATGTCAAAATCTTGGCTACAATCTGGAGCTATAGCCACAAGCAATTCATCTTGGAATCCTGCTTGATTGTAGGGTGCATGGGCAACTTCAAATACCAATTGGGCATTTGGATACTTGCTAAGATCAATTTGCGGAGAAATAAAGTAGTCCAGCTGACCCTGGGCCTCGTATTCATAATGGCGAATGAATAGGGCTGGTTGAGCACTTCCATCGATGGTAAGAGTGGTTTTTTCCCAAGTCAGGGACTGGTCCGGATTGCCAATGATCCAGGTAGAAGGGAGGGTTGTCAATGAAACTGAATAAGGAAGCGTAAGCTGCCCTTGCTGAACAGGTTTAGTGATTAACGTATTGTTTGAAGTAACCAAGTCGGCCAGGTTATTTACCTGAACAA
>JACCDM011547875.1_pt1 | contig 39994 bp, 28 predicted proteins | sample 7445851 | NCBI WGS metagenome assembly JACCDM01 (sample SAMN15323438, study PRJNA562643) | freshwater metagenome | isolation source: river surface water | place: USA:Blue River Watershed | collected 2017-08-16
CCGCAAAAGTAAAAAATCCAGGCGAAGGTAAATGTTAGAGGGTACAAATCTTCACCATTATAAATATCATATTCAAATATGATATATATGAAACTCTTCTACTACGTCTGTATCACATTCGCGGTTTCATTCGCGGTCCAATACTGGGTCGTCAGTTATGTCGCTTCCCGAAATCCGCAAAATAGTCGCGGCAAACTGTATTTATCAACATTGGTCGCCTCTATTATGAGTATCTTGGAAGTGATGATTTACGATTCGTATCGCGACACGGTGAGTCTCTTCTACTATATCGGACTCGGCGTTCTCATTTACGCCATGGCGTTCGCATACAATACGCAAATGGGTGTTGATGACGCGGATTATTTAAAACAAATGCTCGAGAACCAGTCGCGGGATATTTTACTCGCCGACCGTATCATCAAAAACACGGACAGTCCATCGGTAACCACGGTTGCCACCAATATCATTAATCGGCGCAAACGGGATGAGGATGCGATGACCAAGATGCTTGTGGGCCAAGAAAAAAAACAGGTGGAGAAGAAGAAGCAGCAGCAGACAATATAATTTATTAAAGCTTAAAAGTCGCTTAAAAGCTTAAAAGTCGCTTAAAAGCTTAAAAGTCGTCTTCGTCACTGTCGCTGTCGATGACGCAGTTCGAGTATTCGGAACAAATTGAGACATCATCCATTTCAATTCGTTCTCCATCTTCGCGGCGCTGGATGAACTCTTGAATCGACATTTGCGGGCGACCGGAGGGAGCCCTGTACGCAATCACCTCGGGCTCATAGTATTCATCATTGACCACCGGCTCCGGCTTCTTGGGAACAACGATTGCCGCAGCTTTCTTGGCGATTATGGCGAATGATGGATTTGCCTCTACAACAGTCGTAGAGGAAACCTCTACCTTTGAGGGCAACTCTACCTTCAATGGTTCCACAACTTTTGTAGGTACTGGTCTTTTCAAAAGCGAAGGAAACTCTTCTATCGGCGGCATCGGCTTCATCACTTCGACTGGTGCTTGTTGTTGTTGTGTCACGGTTCCCGAGAATTGGTTTCTGTAAGAGCTTCTATAAGAGCCCCTGTCATAAGACCCGCGGTTACCAGACATATCGGTCCCATAGGAACCTCTGTTATCGTTTCTGAATCGGTTCTCTCCACCGTAGGAGTTGTTGGAGTTGCCGTAGTTGTTAGTTCTGAAAATGTTCGAGGAAGCCATTTTGTAAGTGTGTGTTTGTTTGTTTTGATATTATGATTCCAGACATATCATGTTTTTATTTTTCAATTTTTTGAATACGCACCTCAGGTGCGTGTTCGAAAAACAATTTGGTAGTCGGTAAAACCCTACGTATTTTACCAACCACCAAACAATTTTTCGATTGTAGGCCATTGTTTCAAAACCTTTTATGTTAGACCCCCGCATTCAGCAGCCAATCTTCTCAAAATTGCGGCCATCCAGCAAAAACGGTTTGTTAAATTTTTTTATACCCGTCTTGTGCCACGCCTCTACAATATGCTCCGGTAACGACTCTTTGTCCGCCCTATTGGTCAGCAACACCACTTTGAGGCTGCTCACTTCCTCCGGCGTCATATCTGCAAACAGGATGGCTTCCATGACTACCGAAAACGCCCCATCCAAATAGTTATCCGGCATCCAAATTGCCGACACAATTCGCCGCACCATTTCACTGAACGAGCAATTGTCCAAATCCACCCAATACGGTTTCGGCGAAAAAGCCAGCACGCGTTTGCCAAACAGCGACTTCGACGCTATCTCGCATCCGAGTCCCACCGCCCGGTACAAGCTCTTGGCACCATCTCGATACATCGGTTGCGACACATCGACCATGGCAACATAATACGCATAATCACGCCGGTTTGGGCGCCGGGCCCATTGGGCGTCCATTTTCTCGATTTCGGCCACATTGTTTGCCGCCTGCATATGGAGCATCTTCTTCACCAATTTCCACGTGGGAATATCGCGCAAATAATTGCGCTCTGTGAATCCACCCTCCGTGTGGCGTTCGAGCGCCGCGCCGCTGGCAAACTTGTGGTTTATCGGCACCTTTTCCGGGACAATCTCCGCCCATTTGCCGGCGCACTCTTTGATTTCGGTCGTGTCCAAAAGGGTATTCAAATGACTCACCATTTTGCGATATTGCGCCGAGCATTTGTTTCGCCCGGCCTCTCCAGCAGTCTTCATGATTTGTTTCGATTCGACATCCACAAATATCCACATATTCAGCAACTTGGCGAACATCCATGGGCATTTGCGTTCGCGGGGTACCCATTTGGCGGCATACGAGATGGGCGCATTCCGCTTCGCCGCATCGCGGTCTTTGAACAACTGATTGTTGTAGAGGCCGAGCACGGGACTCAACATCGGGTCGTCGCGGCCATTGGCGGAATGGGTCGCGATGAACTCGGCATAAGCCCGGACGTCGCGCCACGACCCTACTTGCTTGCCGTTCTGGAAATCCATCATTCGATACAATAAAAACACGGTTTGTAGAGGGTGTTTCTGTTGTAGTGTCCACAATAAAGAATAGGTCAAATCGCGCAAGCCTCGGCCGCCCTGAATCGCGCGACAATGTAAAATCGCATTGCTGATGGCTTCGATATGAGAGTTGCCGGACATATCGCAAATGATGGATTCCAGCTTGGGGTTCAAAGGGAATGCGGGGTCATATGTCTCGTAGTGTTTCAAATAATAGATGCGATCGCCGATGGGTGCGTCGGGATTGTAAAGAGAGGGTATGGGGTCCATTTACAATAATAGAGGATATAACTTTATGCTTTATAGCAATGAATCTATTTTCTTCGTGTTTTGTTGTGGGTTTCTTCGGCAAATCGGACGCGTTTCTTGGAACCAGCCCCCGTCTTCAATGCAGACCGAATGGGCGGCCTCTCCTTCATCAAAATCAACAAATAATTCACCGGCTGGAAAATGAAAATCGCCGGCGGCACGGAAACCGCCCGTATCACCGGATACAATTCCACGAAATTATACTCGTTCGTTTTGCTCCTGGCATAATTATGCATATCGGTCGAATCCAAGCCCACGTGAAAAAACATCATTTCCTGGAACCCGTATTTGCCAGATTGTCGCCGTTTTTCGACCATTTGGAAAAGAGCGGATTCCCCAATGGTGCGCGTATCCGGCTCACTACTGCTAAATAAATATTTCTCGGTCTCCATCTTCACGATAGAATCGGTCAAATCGACGAAACAAAAATAGATATTCAAATATTCCAGGGGTTCGCGCTGATAATTTTGGTCTGCAGAGAGGTATTTCTCCTGCTCTTTTATCCATAATTCAGTGGGGTCCATATATTTGTTGGAATCAAAACAAATATATGATTTTGACGAGAGGTCTAAGGAACGACCTAAGGAACGACCTAAGGAACGACCACTAGGGCTCCCATTTACATTTGGAATGTAGTCGAGTCCGTAACCTCCAGTATCTGTGCTTTCTTCACATTCCATTGCCGCGTCTGTTTGGGATACAACAAATCAAACTTCGAAATGCGCCCAACTTGGAAGAACGACTTACATTTGTCCTTACAACTATCGGTTTGTTTCTTCGGAGGAATAGAGGGAACACTAATTTCAGGAATACTCTGATTCAGCCGCGCATTTGTGGCAATATCCGTTTTCCGAACAATCGTGGGACCATCATAGGTATTCACCGGGCAAGTGCCCGTTCGCCCTACCAAAATCCCATTCAATGTCACCGGCACCGCAGTACCATTGCGCAATCGGGAGCACGCCGTGGTCGCCTCTGTTAGCGCCACATTATGGATATAGTGGTCATACGATGTGTGAACATACGGTGATTTATTGGCAGTCGCCGTAGGAATACCATAATTCTTCAATAGTTTCGATTTCTTCAATGCTATATAATCACCCGCCGACATCGCGTATATAACAAGGCGCGAAAAAACTTAAAGAAAACCGGATACTTCTATTTGTCTCTAAACCGCATCCCCCACCAATAGAAAACAAAAATACATTTCATTTTTACTGGAGACCGATACTAATAAGAACATCAATGTCGATTGGGAAAAATACCAATTAGGTTGAATATGTTCAAAGGTATAAAAAATTGAACTTATATAAATCATAACCCGGCCAACAAAAACTATGCATAGTCCCACCGATTTAACCATTTATATACCCAGAGTATCCGTACTCATCCCCCGTCAAAAAATATTCGAAATATTTTCCGGTTTGCGAATCGGTTTCATAGACAAAATCACAGAGCACCCCCATAAAAGCGATGGGTCCGTAAAACGCGTACTCATCAAGTTCAAAACATGGGTAGAAAACCCCAATTCCACCATAATTATGAACCGATTCAATGAAAACAAGGACATCAAAATCGTATTTGATGACCCCTGGTACTGGACGGCCTACAAATGGATAAACCAGCAACTGTCCGAATAATAACGACGTTCGCGCTCAATGTCGCTCACAATACCAGCGTAATTGATTTTCTCCAGGTCGTCCTTGATTTTTTTCTTCGAATCGTGTAAATATTTTAGTCGCGATTTTTTTTGCGGGTCGATATTCTCACTATCGATATCAAATGCCAGCTTACGTATTTCATATCGAACCATTGTTTGCCGTTTAGAAAGGGCATTGCGTTGGTCCTCTATTTTATGGATTTGCGCGAAAATGTCGATGGTGCTTATAATCGGGAAGCGCCGTTTCACCGACAGCGACAACTCCGCATTGTTATTTAGCTCCAGTATTTTCATCTCGGATTCGCGGATTTTCTCATAAAGCGCGCGATATTTGTCATATGAAAACGAATATGTATTGACCGACTTGAATGTTGTCAAATCGGTTTCAAGAGAGGTATAGGACTTCGACGTCGTTTTGTATTTTTGTATGGTAATGTCGAAATCCGCGAATCGGCTAACGACGATGGTGCCCGTCGTAAATGCGCCAAATATGCTGATTAGGATAAGCAGCCACTGCCCATAAGTGGCCAATAGAGGCAGCACAGTAATCGACCCCGAGCAGAGGAGCGATACGACATAGACGGCGAACCGGTAGTTTTCCGCGCGAAGCGCGGAGTATTGGAAAAGCTGCGATTTGGACCGGAGAAATACAAGGATGACATCGAGTTCATTGAGCAAATCTATTTGCGACGCGGACTGTTCATTGTCGCTGCTCCCACTATCACTGCCGCTATCATGTAAACTACTGCCACCGTAATTGGTGTATTCTTCAATGGGAATGTCTTCAACCACGATTTCCGGCACAGTTTGCATCATATATATAATACCGTAAAATTGATTTTATTTCCATTGAATCCAATAAAATTAATCAATCAAAATGGAATCCGCATATATTGACAATCTCGAAGAAAAACTCCGGCGTAAAATCGTCCGGCAAAAACGCATCAACACGATACACAAGCTGAACAAGGTCCCCCAGCGCCAATACATCATGACCTCGCGTTTCAACAACCGGACTTATGCCGAGATGAAGGCCTACTGCCAAACCACCCGGGCGATAAAAAGCATCTACGGAGTCCCGCGCGAAATAACGCGCCACGTGAGTCGCGACTCCATACTGTTTGTGCTCGAGATGAACAACGAGACTAATCGCATCGACGGAATCGGGATGGTCCGCAACCAGGCGTTCCCCAAGAGGCATGGTGTATATGAAAACGACACCTACAACATGTATTCATATGTAGGCAAATTACACATCGACCGCGACGAAATGGACGACGAAGAATACCAGTTTATGGAGATATTCGACATTCTCTGTTTCAAAGGGTGCCGGCACCAGAAGCGGTGCCAAGGAATAACGCGATTCCCCATCGATTTGCTGGAAAAGTTCCGCGAAAAACTGGATTTAACCGACTACATCAGCAAAATGTTTAAAAAAAGAATCGAACAGAACAAGACATAAATGATTTTCTGTATATTATATAAATGTCGTATGACATCAATGAATATACGGATGAGCAATGTTTTGGGATACTGGATTTGGATAATCCCAGTGACCGCGAATTGGAAATGAAAATCCTGCAACAATTGGACAAATATGAGGGGAAATCGAAGCGCCTCTATCAATTCTTTGAGCAAATGTATGACCGTTTTTTTGCCGACGAAGAAGAGGAAGACGTGGTCGAAGGGTTTACCGTTGCGACCCAAGATGGCCGACAAGTTGTCCAAAGTGGACCCGAAGATACGAGAAGAAATGGCACAGCACAAGTATCCGGCACTTTACCAAGTGGAATGGACACAAGTGGTAATGTGGCCATCAAAAAAATAGACGACGCGGTTGTGGCAAAAGCGGCGGCAACAGACACGCGCCTAGTAGATTACGTGAAAGACCCACTCAAATTGAATCCGACCTCTCAGAAAACGATTTTCAAAATGATATCCATCGACAGTCAATACCGCGAAGACTCGCAAAACACCAGCGCCACCAACTTCTCGCTTAATTTATCAGAAGACCTGCGAAACGTGATTTCGATGAAACTATATTCGGTACAAATACCATACACATGGTACACGATTAACAACAATTTCGGCAGCAATTATTTTTATTTGAAAGGCAACAGTCCGGGCATCGACAATGGCCATCACGACATCAAGGTCCAAATCCGCAGCGGCACATATACTGCTCAACAGATTGCCACCGCGATAAATACATCCATTACTACACTGAAAGCCAAAAATACGACCGACCCCCAATATGGCAGCATCTATGATTTGAGCTTTGGCCAAACAAATGTTTCATACAACGCGGCAAACTCACAGAGCTCCAAAATATTGTTCGAGTTTGACCTTAAAAAAACATTCAATGAAACGGATTATGCCCTCTATTTTCCAAATTGGACGAGTCCAAATGCGGATGGAGCCGCAAAAAGCAACAGCATACCCAGTTTCTTGGGATACAATGCCAATACATATTTGCCCTATATTGCATATTCTGACGCCTCTAACAACTTTGATTTGTCCGCTTCTCCATTTACGGTGGAATTATCCAACAACTCCATCAGCATTATCCAATATACGAGCCAATCCGAATATAGTGAGAACAATCCCGACCGTGTTATTCACGAAACGGTTGTTGTCAATTTTGCGGTTGGGTCATATACACGAAATGAACTTATTACAGCAGTTAACAAAGCAATTACATTTACCGCCAAATTAGATAGTGTATATTCATTTTTCAAATTAACCGATATTACTGACCCAAACAATATCAATTATGGGAAAAAACGCATTGAATTGGCCGCCAAACTGAACCGCGCAACAACAAATCAAATAGAGGGTTCCAAATTGGTCATTGTTTTCCCGGATGAATCCGCAATATGGACCGGTCCCACATCATGTTTCCGATTTCCAAACAGGATTGTCGAGTTGAACAATATTGTGTCCGAAACCCAAACAAGTATTACCAATTATAATGTTGGTAATGGCGTAAGTGTTTTACTCACATGTATAAAACCCGGTGGATATGAAATACCATTAAATAATTTCAAAAGTGTAGTGCCCAGTATTGTTGGATATACACTAGCAAATTACATTCAACATATAAATACATCATTTTATTCTTGGAAAGATGGTTCGAATAATACAGTTAGCAATGTGTATGATGCGTCTTTAACGCTAATTGAATCCTATCCCAATTTCCAATTCAACATATTGCGAGAGTTCACCGAATCAAATTACACGATTGATTTACAAAATAGCATATTTTCCAGGTCATTGGGGTTTAATACGAGTTATAGTGGGCCAAATTATGTTGTTACTAGTATAATCGGCGGCACCCCAACACTCGGCATTGATAATCTAAATCGTACTATAGTTCTTCAGCCAAAAAATAATTCAAATATAGGAAATTATTTGGCAGATCCAATAAGTATTTTGTTAACCACAACCAATGGTGATATACCAATTGATGAGGCAATAGCATCAATCAATCAAAGTTTCGCCAATTCGATATATATGGTGGGCAGCCAATTGGTAAAAACACCGAGCTCGGGTGGGTTTTTATTAACACTTACATTAAATGTGAGTGTCAAACTAACCGCATCCGACTATCGTGTAACATTTGTGGATACCGATTTTGGGGCGGAGAACGACAAAACCTGGAAAAAAAACTTTGGCATATCTTCTGCGCCATATGATTTATCGACAAATAATCCAGTTATTGGAACCAAATCCATTTTTAATAATCTGATAACCCTCTCTACTATTAACAATAATAACCAGCTAATCATTCGTCCAGTCAATCTGGCACTAACTGGCGGCGATGATATTGTAATTGAAATCCCGCCGGCAACCTATACCCGAGATGGTTTGAAAACCGAAATCAATAATTTATTGGCATCGAATCCAGTTACCCGTGGCTCGGTTATTACCACCGACGCCATTACGAATATATCAATATTGCGAATGAATATCAATAAAATATATAAACCCGCGGACTTCCGTCTGGTATTCTACGACATATACAGCTTCGTCTATTGTAATGTGGGAGTATCCAATGTGCGAAATGTCAAATGGGACACGACGCTCGGCTGGACCCTCGGGTTCCATACATACACGGAATACGATTTGTCTATATTTGCTGGTTTAGGTTCTGGAATAATCAATAGTAATTCTTTTGACGAACTGTATCAAAATTATTATAGTAATATTTACGGCAGAATTACGGCAGCAGATAGTCCCACAGACCCCGGAGATGTCACAAATAGTTACGCCATTCATTCGCAAGCATATTATGCCAATTCGAATAGCGCGGATGGGCGCATTGCCATCATCGGCGATTCCGTTTGTAATACCAATTTGTATAATTATTTCCTACTGGTTGTAGACGATTTTATACAGAATCATGTAAATGATGGGCTCATTACGATAGCGTCTGTCGAAAACGACGTGGCGTTGCCATCTTATGCCTCTCGCATATCTTACCAATGTGACCCGATTACTGGAAGGAAAATCGCGGGAATCGGCACAAACAATCAATTCACCACCTTGACGGCCAAACAACTATATTCGATAAACCAGCTCATCGATGCGCGTCGGAGTACCAGCACCTATACGGCCGGTCCATATATGCGAGATGTGTTTGCTCTTGTACCCATAAAACTCGCTGGTCTCGGATTCGGCCAAACCTATATGGAGTTCGGCGGCACATTACAAAACCAGAGCCGCAAATATTTTGGCCCGGTGAATATTAAGAAGCTATCCGTCAAATTGATGAATGACCGCGGCGATGTAATAGATTTAAACGGCACCAACTGGTCGTTCACGCTCATTTGCGAAATCCTGAATACTTCCACATAATTATCATCGCGGTAAAACAATATAAATGGGTTTGCCTCTCTTTTAATAACAACCATGGACGTTCTTATTAAAAAGTTTCGCACGATGTGTAATACGGCATCCGATATAAACGAGCATTTGCCCACGCTGTTTCGATACGCCAAGCAGTGTAATAGTGCGCTCGAACTCGGCGTTCGCGGATGCGTGTCTTCATGGGCCATTACTGCCGGCTTACTCGAGAACAAAAACGGCGTAAGAAAGCGGATTTTCATGAACGATTCGCGCGAATGCCAGGTGGGCGAACTCGTGGATGTTCTGGAGCCTCTCAACATCGATGTGAAATACGAATGGAAGAATGATTTGGAAATCGAGTTTGGCGCCGATGAAAAATACGACATGGTGTTTATTGATACTTGGCATGTGTATGGGCAAATCAAGCGAGAACTGGAGAAGTTTTCGGCGATTGCCACTAAGTACATTATTATGCACGACACCACAGTAGATGAAGTTGATGGGGAGACGGTGCGCGAACATGGATACAATTACCAGCAGGCATTTGGACGAGCGACGGAGCTGGCGGCATCTACGGGGATTCCGCGCGACGAAATCCTCAAAGGAATGTGGTATGGGATTCAAGAGTTTTTAGCAAATCATCCCGAATGGTTTATTAAAGACCGATTTTTTAACAACAATGGGTTGATGGTTTTGGCAAGACGATAAGGGTCTCAGTCCATTCGGACTTGACCCTTCGCCTTTGGGTCTCAGTCCGTTAGCACTTTACCCTTTATACATAACCATCGATTTCGAGCAAAACATCGGATAACAAGCATGTATCGTTTGGCGAAATGATGTCAGTCATATCCTCGACTTTGACAATCCACGATATCGGGTATGTATGAAGTCCAGTTTCATAATTACCGCACGTATGGGGACCGGTATACTTATTGATACGAAGCGTTTTTTCGATAATGTCCATGAAATTGGCCCGGAATTGATATTTGATATCAGCATCATCCACATTCACGTGGAACAAATACCGGTGACCGGCTATTAGTGGTTTATTACAGCAGAAGAACATTTTGTTGCAGTTATTGTTTGGCATATAAAATTGTAAATATTTTCAATTTTATAATATATACACAATGTCGCGTTCAATGTATACGATTACGAGTCGTACCAAGAACATCCAGACAAAATACACGAACCAATTGGCTCGTGAATTGTCCCCGAATATGGTGACTGGAAATATTCCATTCCTTACTGGAGGTAGCAGTGGTGGCAGTGGTGGCAGCGGTGGAACTGTATCGAATGTCAATTTAACTGCGGTAACCACCAATATTGTACCTACAACAAATGGACAACTGAACCTGGGCGATGAATCTCATCGATTCGGAACCGCTTACATTAATAATCTGAATATTGCGGGAAGTTTAACAGGAAATATTGTTCCCGAGTCGGACCTTGGTTCAAATCTAGGTGCCGAAGATAGTCGATTTGGAATCACTTATATCAATAATATGAATATTGCGGGAACTTTAACCGGAGATATTGTTCCCGAGTCGAATCTTAGTTCAAGTCTAGGCACTTCTCAAAATCGTTTCGGCACCACTTATACCAATAATGTAGACATTACCGGAAGCATTACTCCTGCTACTACGAATACCGCCAATCTTGGTTCAAGCACAAAGGTGTTTGGAAACTTACACGTTAAAGAAATGACAATTTATGGAAATGTTTTACCGCCTGAGCAAAATTATCCGGCGAGAGCAGTAAAACTTGGACCGGGCAACACAATTATCGTACCAAGTCGTCCAGAAGTGAGCTCGACAATCCAAGTAAATCTCGGCGGTCCGGACCATTATTTTGGCAGCCTCTATGCGAAAGAAATCTTCACTGCGGGAAATACGATTAGTCTCGGCAGTGCGCAACTAAAAAGTGAAGGCGATTCTCTCACCATGCCAGCCGGTTCCAAGATTGGCGGCGTCGACCCAGGAACCATTGTTATTAAGGGCAACCGTGCAGATACTAGTTTGTTGCCCAACGCGCTGGGCGGTTCAACCAATGAGGTCGGCGATGGATATGTGATTGAAGGCAATTTGTGGGTTGCGACCAAGGGCAATTCTACCTTGGCCAATAATGGCTGGGTCAGTGTGGGTTCATTTAGAGGTCCTAAGGGCGAACAAGGTATCCAGGGTATTCAGGGCGAACAAGGTATCCAAGGTATTCAGGGTATCCAGGGTAACACCGGTTTAACTGGCGCCACAGGCGCCCAGGGTCCCCAGGGCCCCGCCGGTGTTTTGGACACAACCGGTGCCGTATTTTCCGGCACAATTACGATGCCCGACCTGGTTGTTACTGGAAATACGGCTTTTGGAAAATCCACGCCCTCCTATCGTGTCGATGTCAGCGGGTCTTTGAACGCCACCTCTATTTTACAGAATGGAACTGCGCTCAGCTCCATATATGCTACCACCAGCTCTCTCGGAAGTTATTACACCAAGACCGCAATTGATTCCAGTATTAACGGCGGGTTCTACAACAAAACCTACATCAATGCGAATTATTACAACAAGACAACCATCGATTCAACATTATCGGATGGGTTTTACAGTAAAACCGCGGTCGACTCTGGATTTTACAGCAAGACGGCCATTGATGCCAGTCTGAATGATGGGTTTTATAACAAGGCTGCGATTGACGCCAATATGGGCACCAACTTCTACAATAAGGCCGCAATCGATTCCAGCATTAACAGTAGTTTTTATAACAAGACCACTATCGACGCCAGTATAAATGCCAGTTTCTACAATAAGAGAGGTATTGATGCCAGTATCAATACAAGTTTTTACAATAAATCCGCGATTGATGCCAGTTTGAGCGCCAGCTTTTACAATAAATCCACGATTGATGCCAGTTTGAGTTCCAGCTTTTACAATAAATCCGCGATTGATGCCAGTTTGAGCGCCAGCTTTTATAATAAAACCGCGATTGATGCGAGTTTGAGCGCCAACTTCTATAATAAGACGACGGCTGACGCCAATTTGACCGCGAATTATTATACCAAGGCCGCTACCGATTCTAGTATCAATTCCGTGCTCGACTCTTATTATACCAAGGCAGCCACCGACTCCAGTATCAATTCCGCGCTCGGCACTTATTATACTAGGGTCGCCGCCGATTCCAGCATCAACTCCACTCTTTCCGGTTATGCGCGCACAACGACACTGGGATCTTATTATACAAAGGTCGCCACCGATTCCAGTATCAATTCGGTTCTTGCCAGTTATGCCAAAACCACCTATGTCGATAATGCAATCCAAGACATTACCAATGTTTCGCCATCAACATTGACTACGCTGAATGAAATTGCGGCGGCTACCCAGGGTGATGCCAGTTTTGGCATGGTCGTTTATGGAAGACTCAATTCGGCCGATGCGAGCATCAACACGCTTCGTGGCGATATTCAAACACTGAACTCGCTCCGTTCTATCCAGGACCCCAGTATCAATGAGCTGGTTTCCTACAATGCTACGCAAGACGCCACCATCAGTGCTCTACCTACCAAGGCTATAGTCGATGCCAGTCTTTCTCGATATTATACAAAGGTCGCCACCGATTCCAGCATCAACACACTCATTGCGAAATATTATACGAAGACCGCCGCCGATTCCAGCATCAACTCTCTCATAAGCTCTTATTATACCAAGACTGGCGTCGATTCCAGTATCAATGCTATCCTCGGTTCTTATGCCTTAACATCGACCTTGACCAACGACTACTATAATAAGGTTGCTGCCGATTCCAGTATTAATACGGTTCTTTCCAATTATGCTCAATTATCCGAGTTGAACTCCTATTATACTAAGGCCGCCACCGATTCCAGCATCAACACAGTTCTCGGCTCATATGCCCTGGCCTCTACATTTGACTCTTATTACACCAAGGTGAATGCCGATGCTAGTATTAATTTAGTCCTGGGTTCCTATGCTAAAACATCTACGTTGACATCAAACTATTATACCAGGGTCGCCGCGGATTCTAGTATCAATTCGACACTTAACAACTTCGCAAGAACATCGGCGCTCACCGCAAACTATTATAACAAGGCCGCAACCGAGACCCTTGTAAGTACCGCTCTCGGAAGCTATGCTACCGTCAACTATGTAGACACGCAAATAACCAACTTCACCAATGTGTCCCCTACAACGCTGAATACGATTGCCGAGATTGCCTCCGCCACACAAGGAGACGCCAGTTTTGGACTCGTGGTTTACGGAAGACTCAACTCCACCGATGCCAGTATTAACAGCATTCGCGCACAAATTGAAGGTGTTAGTTCCGCGCAGGACCCCAGTATCAACGAAATAATAACCTATAACAGTGGCCAGGATGCCATTATCAGTACATTGTTGGTAAAGACGGACTTTGACAGCAGCATGAATGACAATTATTACACTCGGTCAGCGGTTGATAGCAGCTTGAGCTCGGGCTTCTACAATCGCGCGACCGTAGATGTGTCTCTCGGTCGCTATTTGTTGAAGACCGCATTTGACAACAGTTTGAACTCCAATTATTACAGCAGACCGGCAATTGACGCAAGTTTGAACACGTGGTTCTACAATAAGACCCGCGTCGATAGTTCGCTGAATCTGCGCGTAATGAAGACCGATTTTGATGCGAGCATGAGCACCAATTATTACAGCAAGAGAACCATCGATACCAGTTTGAGCACGTGGTATTACAATAAATCCGCGATTGATGCCAATTTGAGCACAATTAACTCCAATTTGAGCACGAATTATTATAATCGCAGCGACATCGATGCCAGTATCAATTCCGTCCTCGACTCTTACTATACTAAGACCGCCGCCGATTCCAGCATCAACTCGCTCATCAGCTCTTATTATACGAAGACCACCGCCGATTCCAGTATTAATTCCGTCCTCTCTGGCTATGCGCGGTCATCGACACTGAACTCTTATTATACCAAGACCGCGATTGATTCCAGTGTAAATACGACCCTATCCACTTATGCCAAAACCGCCTATGTCGACACTGTGTTCAATAACTTCACTAGTGTTTCCCCCGCGACATTAACGACATTGTCCGAAATTGCCGCGGCGACCCAGGGTGATGCCAGTTTTGGCATGGTTGTATATGGAAGACTGGATTCGGCCGATGCGAGTATTAATTCAATTCGCGCCGATATTCAATCGCTGAATGGGCTCAATGCGATTCAAGACCCCAGCATAAACGAGCTGGTTTCCTACAATGCGACACAAGATGCCACCATCAGTGCTCTACCTACAAAGGCCATTGTTGATGCCAGTCTTTCTCGATATTACACGAAGGTCGCCACCGATTCCAGCATCAACACACTCATTGCGAAATATTATACGAAGGTCGCCGCCGATTCGAGTATTAATACGGTTCTTGGCTCATATTATACCAAGGTCGCCGCCGATTCCAGTATCAATTCCATCCTCGGTTCTTATGCGCTGTCATCCACATTAAATAGCGAGTATTATACCAAGGTCGCCGCCGATTCCAGTATCAATAATATTCTGGGTTCTTACGCGTTGGCTTCTACATTGAATGACGCTTATTATACCAAGCTCGCCGCCGATTCCAGCATTAACGCAGTCTTAGGTTCCTACGCATTGTCCTCTACATTGAATGACGCCTATTATACCAAGGTCGATACGGATTTGAGCATAAACTCGGTGCTAGGCAATTATACGCGCACGTCGGCATTGACGGCATCCTATTATACTAAGTCCGCCACGGATTCCAGTATTAATTCCGTGCTTTCTAGTTACGCCAAATCATCCGCGTTGAACTCTTACTATACAAAGACCGCCACCGATTCCAGTATCAACACTGTTCTCGGAAGATATTCAACCATCACCTATGTAGATACGCAAATCGCCAACTTCACCAACGTTTCCCCTACAACGCTGAACACGATTGCCGAGATTGCCGCCGCGACACAAGGTGATGCCAGCTTTGGGCTCGTCGTTTATGGAAGACTCAACTCCGCTGATGCCAGTATTAACAGCATTCGTGCTCAAATCGAAGGTGTTAGTGCCGCGCAGGACCCCAGTATCAATCAGTTGATTTCCTATAACAGTAGCCAGGATGCCGTTATCAGTACATTGTTGGTAAAGGCGGACTTTGACACCAGCATGAATGACAACTATTATAGTCGGTCTGCGGTTGATAGCAGTTTGAGCACCGGATTCTACAATAAGGCAACCACCGATTTATCGCTTGGTCGCTATTTGTTGAAGACCGCATTTGACAACAGTTTGAACACCAATTATTACAGTAGACCGGCAATCGATTCCAGTTTGAACACGTGGTTCTATAATAAGACCCGCGTCGATAGTTCGCTGAATCTGCGTGTAATGAAGACCGATTTTGACGCGAGCATGAGCGCCAATTATTACAGCAAGCCGGCGATTGATGCCAGTTTGAACGCCTGGTATTACAATAAGACCAGTGTCGATAATTTGGCAAATCTGCGAGTGTTGAACACGGATTTCGACGCCAGCTTGAATGCCAACTATTATGATAGGAATACAGTCGACGCCGGATTTTACAACAAGACGACAATTGATGCCAGTTTGAATGACGGGTTTTACAACAAGACGACGATTGATGCCAGTTTGAACACGTATTTTTACAATAAGACGGCGATTAATACAACCCTTGGTACCTATTTGACAAAATCCAATTTTGACACCAGTATGAACGCCAATTATTACAACAAATCGCGCGTCGATTCGAGCATTAATTCAATCATCAGTAATTATTCCACCATCAGTTACGTCGATGGGCGATTCACATCATTGACGGGTGTTGCGCCGTCTCATCTGGATACATTGGCGGAAATTGCGAATGCTTTAAAAGGTGATGCCAGTTTTGGAGTTACTGTTTACGGAATGATTGGCGCGTCGGATGCCAGTATTAATATCATTAGAACCAACTTGGCCGCGACCGATTCCAGTGTGAATACCATTAGAACCAACTTGGCAGAAACCGATTCTAGTGTGAATACCATCCGAACCAACTTGGCAGAAACCGATTCTAGTGTGAATACTATTAGAACCAACTTGGCAGCGACCGATTCCAGCGTCAATACGATTCGCACCAACTTGGCAGCGACCGATTCTAGTGTGAATACGATTCGCACCAACTTGGCATTAACCGATTCCAGTGTGAATACCATTCGCAGCAACTTGGCTTTGACTGATTCCAGCGTGAATACCATTCGCAGCAACTTGGCTTTGACTGATTCCAGCGTGAATACCATTCGCACAAACGTTCAACTAGGAAGTACTACAGACATTTATATTTTACAGGCGAACTTGGCAAATAATTTGAATACTGTTTCATTTGTTTCTGGAAATGCGAATATAGTCAATGATACAGTTGGAACTGGTTCTTGGAAGTTTTATGTTGCCGGAAATACCAGTACAGCAGCAATTACAAGCTCGAGTGCTTCCACAGAATGGACTAATGGTAATCTGTTGTCTTACAATTCCGGCAGTCCAATTATTTTAGATTACCGTTTTGAAACCGCAGACCAGTCAGGAAACACAATAAAAAATTTGGCAACAGACGACTATGCGATGACTTTGTACAATGGCGCTTCCATTGCTACGGCAACTCCATCACCTTATTCGTCTGGTTATTTGTCAATGAATATTTCATCCGGACAGTATGCCAGCGCAGCTGTGCCATTTTCATTATCAACACCATGGTCAATATCATTTTGGCATAGAACCTCTGGAACTTATCCAACTGCCGGAAACACTCCAACCCTATTTGAAATAGGCGATGCTAGTAATTCGATAAGAATTGAAAGTACAACCAGTTGGAGAAGTATAATATCTTATCAAAATGGAGTACAAAGGGATGCATATTATTATGCATATCAGCCGGATACAACATGGAATCATTTTGTTCTTACCTTTGGTGCTGGGTATGTAGCATATGTTAATGGATCGCAATTTCAGAGTGGATTTCCGAATTTAGGTACAACAACTAATACATCTTATATAAACTTTGGAAAAACTAATATATCATCATTGACGGCTCCATCCGGTGGTTCCTATGTAATGAATATTGATAAATTTCAAATTTATAATTATGTTCTTTCGGGAAGTGAAATTACTTCTTTGTATACAGATACATTTATCCCAGTCGGAAATCCAAGACTAAGAGATGTCGCATCTGGCGTCATATGGAAAACAATTCCTGCAAGCCCCGTTATTTCATCGGAGACCAGTTACACTGTAAAATCCAACGAAATTGCTTTGATACCAGGAACAAATAGCACATATGCTGTCTGGACCGCCCCCAAAACAGCAAATATCCGCATTGATGTGTCCTTTGCCGATTATCATACTAGGTCGACCGGTGTTGGATTCCAAATGTTCAAGATTAATGCTGATAATAGCTTTGGGTCTGTTTTATTTTCAAGAACGGTTACTACGGCAGCACTCACCAATGCCGCATCAACTAACTACTTGACTATTCCATCGACTACTGTATCCGTTAACGCAGGAGACAAGATTTATTACCGAATAGATGCAAATGGAAATACTGCCACGGCAAGCTCGGTTCTCTCTACTTCCATTTTTACAGATACCAGTGTTAAAGAAAGCTTGTATACCACCCGAACCAGCTTGGCCAGTTATGTATTATCGAATGATGCGAGTCTCAGCACAATTCGCACAAGCATTCAGCAACTAAGTATTACGGGGGCTATTCAGGACCCCAGTATTAATCAATTGATTTCGTACAATACAGTTCAAGATACAAGTATTAATTTGCTTCCAACAAAAGCGAGGATTGATGCTTCCTTTTCCCTCTATTCTACCAAGGCGATTGTAGATGCTTCCCTGGCGCTTTATTCTACCAAGTCGGTCATCGATGCTTCTCTGGCCAATTATTCTACCAAGTCGGTCATCGATGCTTCTCTGGCCAATTATTCTACCAAGGCGGTCATCGATGCTTCCCTGGCCCTTTATTCTACCAAGGCGGTCATCGATGCTTCCCTGGCCAACTACGCCCTGTCATCTTCTTTGTCCTCATATACTTTGAAGACCGCCGTGGATGCTTCCCTGGCCGATTATGCATTGATAACTTCTTTGTCTGACTATGCTACTAATGCGATATTGTCCAGTTATACATTGAAGACCGACGTGGATGCTTCTCTCTCCATCTATTCCACCAAGGCTGTCATCGATGCTTCTCTCGCCAACTATGCTTTGACATCTTCTTTGTCCGACTATGCTACTAATGCGGCATTGACCACTTATACTTTGAAGACCGACGTGGATGCTTCTCTCTCCCTATATTCTACCAAGTCAGTCATCGATGCTTCTCTTTCCCTCTATTCCACCAAGTCGGTAATCGATGCTTCCCTCACCAGCTATTCCACCATCAGTTATGTCGATGGCCGATTCACCGCATTGACAGGAGTTGCTCCAGCTCACTTAGATACATTGGCTGAAATCTCAAACGCTTTAAAAGGTGACGCAAGTTTCGGAGTTACAGTTTATGGAATGATTGCGTCATCGGATGCCAGCATCAATAATATTCGAACAAGTTTGTCCAATTATGCTACAACTTCTTCATTATCCAACTATGCGTTGACATCTTCTTTGACCGCGTATTTACAAAGTGGTTCATCCAATGATATTTCATTAAACGGAAATGTCCAGCTCGGCAATGGAACAAAAAGCATCAGTATCAATAAAACCACAAATGCTTTATTTGCCCTCGACATCAGTGGCTCCACCAATATGTCAGGAAACTTGGCATTGACCAAAGCAACCAGTGTCACAATGGGTTCATTTGATTTGTCCGCCGTGAATATGTCCGTATTCAGCGTGGCCGAGAAGTTTGTGACGGTCGCACTGAGTTCAACACCCACGCTCGATTATAGCACCGGCGGCATATTTTACATGCCCGGTGTAAATGCTGCGATATCAACCATCAGCATAACCAATGTGCCGACTACGTTGAATCGCAGTATCTCGGTGACTCTCATTTTAGCCCAGACAGCCGGTGCCGGAACAAATTGCTTCACCACAGGCACACTGAACGTCAATGGAACATCCATCACATATTTGAAACCAGATGCGACGGCCCTCGCGGCGCCATCTGCAAATAGGTCGGTCATCATAAATCAGTTCATAATTATTTGGGCAAGCTCTACACCAACCGTCATCGCATATTTATCCAGCATGGGATAAACAAACCATAAACTTTATTGTTTTTTCATTATGTGTATAAATATATATATAATGAGGTCGCTCAATTCGCTGAAAAGTAGGTCGATTAATAATGATACGCATTCAAAAAATCGAGTTGCTTTTGCACTTAACCAAACTGCTACTACGGGAGCCAGTTTAGGAGGCGGCGGCGGAACAGCAACGAATGTCGATTTGACTGCGGTTACAACCAACATTGTCCCGACTACCAATAATACAAAAAATATAGGGTCATCTGATAAACGATTTGCGACCACTTTTACCAATAATATCAATCTGAATGGAGACATCATTCCAGTTGGAAATCTGGTTTCTCATATTGGAGACCCCACTCACTGGTTTGGAAATATCTATGCCAGCCACATTACTTGCGGAAACACTTCAATTTCGATTGGTGGGTTAACTATTTCGGCAAACAATGGGGTAATTTCTATACCCGCTGGTGCCACCATTGGAGGTGTTGCCCCTGGCACCATTCGTATTAACGGTGCCTTGGCAAATACCGGATCATTATCAACCACAAATACGGTAGGCGACGGATATGTGATTGACGGCAATTTGTGGGCGGCATCCAAAAACAATTCTACCTTGGGAAATGGCTGGGTCAATGTCGGGGCGTTTAGAGGCCCCCAAGGCTCCCAAGGCATCCAGGGTATTCAAGGTATCCAGGGTCTCAAAGGCGACCAAGGCATCCAGGGGAATACGGGCGCCACAGGTGCCACCGGTGCTACGGGTCCCCAGGGACCAACCGGCGTTTTGGACGCAACCGGTGCTACATTTACGGGGACCATTACGATGCCTGATGTGGTTGTTACTGGGAGTACCGTCTTTGGGAAATCGACTTTGGGAACCCCCACATATCGAGTCGACGTAAGTGGGTCTCTCAATGCCACATCTATTTTTAAGAATGGCGCATCACTTGACTCAGTTTATGCCACAACAAGTGCTTTAGGAAGCTACTATAATAAGACCACAATTGACGGCAGCATCAATTCAATCCTTGGGTATTATGCGACGACCAATTATGTTGGAACACAAATAAATAATTTAATAAATGGGGCGCCAAATACACTGGATACATTGGCGGAAATATCGAATGCTTTAAAAGGAGAAGCGAGTTTTGGTATAAATGTATATAATCGAATCGAATCGGGCGACTCCAGTATTAATACCATTCGCACTAGTCTGGCAGGTTACACGTTGAAGACTGCCGTGGATGCCTCGTTGGCCGGTTACACGTTGAAGACCGCTGTGGATGCCTCATTGGCTGGTTACATGTTGAAGACCGCCGTGGATGCCTCGTTGGCCGGTTACACGTTGAAGACCGCTGTGGATGCCTCATTGGCTGGTTACACATTGAAGACCGCCGTGGATGCCTCGTTGGCCGGTTACACGTTGAAGACCGCTGTGGATGCCTCGTTGGCCAACTATGCGTTGAAGACAGATGTGGATGCCTCTCTTTCAAGCTATGCGTTGAAGACCGTGGTGGATGCCTCTCTTTCAAGCTATGCTTTGAAGACCGTGGTGGATGCCTCTCTTTCAAGCTATGCTTTGAAGACCGTGGTGGATGCCTCTCTGACAAACTACGCCTCTCTTTTTACCGACATTTCTTTTGGAGGAAATGTCCAGTTTGGCCGAGGTAATTCAATGGTCCGTATAGGCGTAAATAAATCACCATCCACCGCATTTGCTCTCGATATAAGTGGCCCCACCTATTTTTCCGGCAATGTCACACTTGACAAGCGCTCCACCGATATTAGTTATGCCTATTTTGATATGTCCGCCGTGACAATGAACGTCTACAACATGTGCGAGAAGTTTACGACAATGCCAACAATTACGAGTGTTGTACCACTCGTATGTAATTACACTTTGGGCAGTATATTTTATTATCCGGCAACAACAGCATCATCCGCAATCACATCCGTTAGTTTCACAAATATTCCGGCAGTTGCGGGAAGAAGTGTCACAATTACAGTCATTATTGAAAATAATACAAATACCGTGGTAACCTATCTGAATCCAACGTCTTCTACAATAACGGTGAATGGACAAGCAATCGTATATAAAACCCAAGATGGTACTGCTTTTGCCGCGCCGACGGGTCCAGCAACGGCTGTATATTGGCAAGTCGTACATCAATTCATTTTGTTATTTACCAGCGGTACTGTGTCCTCGACAAATCCCCGCATCATTGGTTCAATGGCCACTATTAAATAAAATCTCCATATTATAATAATATGTCTCTCGTTGCTCTGAAACGAAAAACTGCCGCGATGCAAAATCTAAGCACCGGACAAAAGGGGTTCTCAATTAACGGCACTCATCGTAGCCAAGGATATGTTGGTCAAACCTCGTTGTCTCGTTCCATCATTCATACTCCCCATGGCCGGACAGGCGCATTCGATGGCCATGGTGGTTGCTGTGGCAAGTTTCCAACTACGACCAATATTCGCGCTTCCGAAACATTTAGCTTGGAAGATGAAACAGTCGTGAAAAAATCCGTATTGAGTAGTGCGGGTATGCTTTCCAATCGCAACCGCTGGCTCAAACGCTCAGCTCCGTATACTTCAACAAAGCTGACAAGTGGCTGGACCAATGGACAAGGCGATTATATTGCGTATTTGAAGAAGAAGGCCGCCAAATGCGACCCGACCCAGGTGGACAAGCTATTGGACACAAAAGAAGTCAATTCGGTTGCCGCTAGCAAATGTACGAGTACCAATATTACCCGCAAAGATGGCGCACCTTTATTCAAGAAAACCACGGTTTGTACATTCACCAAGCCCGTATCCGATTATACGTCGGTATCTCAAGGCGAACATGTGTTCAAGCTCCATGATAAATGCGCGGACCAAGATGCGGTGTCGTTCAGCATAGTATCGAATACACGTAGGTCACCTTTGATTGGATCATAATTACCTTGTCATTATGCACCTAGCATAATGCACCTATCGTAATGACAATGTCATTATGCGCTTGTCATAATCACGATTTAAAAACAGTTTATACGTATTTTAAAATACATATAACATTGTTGTATATTTAAAACGGCACGTTTTAAATATCCTACGGCGCAATACAGGTGAAGATTTAAAACCACACACACATGCGGTGTATGTGGTTTTAAATCTTCACCTGTATAAATAACTCCGACTTGCTGGAATCGAACCGGCGACAATTTGATTACTTTTATGATACATCTACAGTCAAACGCTCTACCAACTGAGCTAAAGTCGGACTACCTTCCATAGGGAAGGCGGGCTAATGTTACTTAACAAATAAATATACGCATTTTCTTTAAATCCTATTTTATACAATTTATATTCGAGAAGCCATCACATCGATGGCCGATTGCCAGATTTCATTCTGATTCCACGTCCCATTCGCCTCTGTATAACAGTTGTATATCCACGGAAACGCAGCATCATTCGGCTCCATCGTACTATTCACAAAAAACACATTGGTCTTCTGGAAATACACGGAAAACATGATTTTCAATTGTTTTACTGCATGGGTCGGCCAGCGGCAAAGCACAATGACCGGTTTAGGGTCGGCAACAATCGCCAGGAACCGTTCACCACGCCTCTCATATTTGTCTTTTACGGTGGCATAATATTTGGGCCATTCGGGTGTGATACATTGAGTACGTTCTTCGACAATATCTCCCTCGCCCACTTCGGTGAATTGGCATGGTGTCCCATCCGCAATATTGATATGGGGATAGTCATGTGGGAACTGGAATCCATATGCGTCGACTAGCCTTGAACGATTATGATTATAATAGAGGCCGGTGTGATATCGTTGAAACCTCTCTTTGAAACATGCGTTGAGTGCCTGGGGCGAAGAAACCACCCAATCGAATGGCAATGCTTGTTCTCGCAAACCGAGGTTTCGCAAAACGGCGGCTGGACTACAATCGTAGCCGAGTGTTAGAATATTATATGGTGCGGGTGTCATTATTGTGTATATGTGATTTGAGTTTATATACAATTTGAAAAAACAATGAACTGGGAAAAAGAGAGCCCACTCGAAGGGGTTTTTATGGTCTTGTAGAGAGCCTATGGACGCGCGTCCTCTCTACAAGGGCTTAGGTTAAAGCCCCCTTCGTGGGTCTTTACGGTCGCCTACTCAGGGGTCTTTACGGTCGCCTACTCAGGGGTCTTTACGGTCGCCCCCTTCGTGGGCTTAGAACCCGCTCTACATCCGCCTCTACATTTTGAATATGTATGCGCTCCCAGTATTCCGAGTCTGGTTCTTTCTGTTCCGCCAGCACCCAATTGATTTTTCCCAAATCCTCGATAATTAGAGAGGCTATTTTGGCGGCCCTCTCATAATGGAACTCTGAAGTAGCAATATACACTTCATCATATTCCGTCAAATCCATGGCCCTGACTCGCAAGAAGTTCTCCGCGGTATTAGTCGCAGTCGTGTCCAAGATATAGTTCCATTCGGGCGCACCATAAGCCGGTTCTTTTTTCGATATTTGCGACGCCATTTGTTCAGCCTCTGTCAAGACATTCACCGAAGACGCATGTTTGACACCACCACTCAACAACCAATCCACTTGGGAATAATTAGAGGCCAGTTCAACCGCCGCTTCGATTCTCCCATTGAGCAAATGGGCGATGTGGCATCCGAGCAAGATAATGAGAATACGCATTTTACAAGGATAATGTTTTTAAGATTTGGGGTTATGTAATTATGTCGTTGATTATTTTTGGAAAAGGATTTCAATTTTCTCGTGTGTAAATCGAATAATCCATTTTACTACATGAGAACAATACAAATGTGGCCGATACATGATATAAAATGCATGAACCCGTGGTAAAAGTCCGCCGTCGTCTTGTCACAATCGAAACAATATTGGTTCTGAATATATCCAAGATAATATAACGCAATGGCGCCTAAGAATGTGATTATTGAAACAAGATGATAGAGGCTGATGGGTTTATCAACTTTATTATAAAACATATAGCCTCCATAGAATACCACGGCAAGAATCGCGATTTTATCCGCTATATAACTGTATGCCAGGTGTCCGTTGGTGTGGTATACAATAGAGGTTACAAATAGCGTAAAAAACAGCGCCGAATAAACATAATATTCGTATAAATAACAAACCGCGACATTTATTAAGAAAACACAGCCTTGTGTATGCTAAGGGGCTGGGAGAAATTAATAGGTCCATAATATATACTATGAGCGGCCGACAAAAACGCGATGCTTTTGCCGTAGTCCATTTTGGGTCGAATCCCATTTATTTAGAACTCGAGCTCTATTTCTTCAAGATGTTGCGCCAATATACGCGAAACGACATTGTCTATTTGTATTCGGTCAATGATACGCCGGAAGCGTTCGTAGAGGCTGTCCGGCCTCTCGTCACCAGTGTTGTTCCATATGATGACCGCGGCATAACGTATGACGTCTCCTTCAAAAGCGGATACACCAACTTTAACACTTTGCGAACGTGTAATTTCATTTTCGCATATACCCTCGATAAATACGACAAGGTGTGTATCATCGAGTCTGATATGGTGATTATGCGAAACATCGATTCTATCTTTGGGCTCAGAGCGCCTGCGGCGCTCACGTATTTGGTGGGTGACCGAAACCTCAAATACAATGACCGGGTTCGCAATAATCCGAGAGAGGTGCTCGACAAATGCCAGGAGATGGGGCGGTTCAATGGTGGGGTTATGCTGATTTATCCCAGCCGGCGCTTGTTCGACACATATTTGGCGCGGCTCCAAGACGTTGTACAGCGCGAATGTAAATATCCGAATGAGTCGTTGTTCGAGTATGTGAACAATGATTATTTTAATTTGCCGATTCAGTACAATATGTCGCATTTTTTGGCGAAAGGTTACAAGCTGGCCGATTATCGGCTTTCCGCGAATGACATTGTTGTGTTTCATTTCAATGAGACCAAGTTCAAACACATTGATATAATTAAGAACCCGATTGATGAAAATGGGGATGATTGGATGAAGATTATACAGCGCGAAAAGAAATACGATGTGAAGAAGTTGCCGATAATGCATTATAAGACGACCGTGTTTGACAAGTATCGGGGGGTTATTGAGCCGATGATGATAGAGGCTATAAAACCGAAGGTTATAAAACCTTTGGTTGAAGAGAAACCTTTGGTTGAAGAGAAACCTTTGGTTGAAGAGAAACCGAAGGTTATAGAAGAACCAAAAGCGGATGAACTCCGTGATGCCTCTCCTTTGACTGCCCCGAAGGGGCCAAATCCATCTCCGTCGTCATTATCAAAAGCGGATGAACTTCGTGATGCCTCTCCTTTGACGGCCCCGAAGGGGCCGAATCCATCGCCAATACCTTTACCAGAGGCGGTGCCCGTGATTGAATCCAAGGTTCATCGAAAGAAATGCCCCAAAGGAACCAGGAAGAATCGACGCACGGGGGTATGCGAACCAAAGGTTATTGTTCCTTTACCCAAGGTTGTATCAGTATCAGTGCCCGCAAAAAAAGAGAAGCTCCGCTGCCCCAATGGAAGTCGTCGCAACCGGCGAACCGGATTATGTTCGCGAAAAAAATAACGACTATCTATAACAAATAAATATATACGCAATCCATATATTTATTCAATGCCCGAAAAACCAGAACAAAAGGTCAATTTACAAGACCTAATCGACGAATATTTGCGCTCGCTTGATGAAATGGAACTCATCGCCTACAACATCGCCAAGTCCCATTTGGGCTCTCTGTTTTCCGTTGAGAAGAGCAACCATTACTTGGAGTGGTATAAATCACGAAGTGCTTAGACAAAACATTCTGCCTCTATGTTATACCCCCCAAAATGGTAAAAATAATTATACTCGGCAGATGTTGTCGAATCACCCACGACACAATCGACATTCAATTGAAAACCGAAACGTCATTATTCGAATGGGTATGGAGCGACACCCTAACCGAAATCAATTATATTATTCAGCGATTAATCGACGACAAACCGATTATCATTAATCGCATCGATGGCAACGATTACATGGACGGCACAAGCATTCGAACCAGCCATTATGTAAACAAAGATTATGCGGAAATCGTGAAAAGGCGGGCCAGGCGGTTCATGGGCGATATTACGGGTGGCCAAGATGTCTTATTTGTGCGACATGACGCATTGACCACCATCACTGCCGCTGAAGTCGAGCAGTTCTGTAGACTAATTCAGACAATCAATCCATTCTTATCGTATAAAATATTGTTGTTGTCAAACACCGAAATAATTCATCCCAATGTGTGTCATAGACTTTATAATAAGCCTCTCTACAAGACATATATCAATGAATGTTTTGCGGTCGAAGATGGCACGGAAAATAAAAACATTGGCGACTTGAGCGATGATGAGAGGTAAGACCTTTGGTCCACCTTAGACCTAAGACCTTTGGTCAACCTTTGGGTCTTCCATATAATAGGACGCCTCGTTCGATTGAATCACGCGAATCAAATCGTCGAACTCTTCCGGGTCCATGATATTACTACAAACCAGGGTAGGCGGCCCCGTAGTCCCCACGAAGTGCTTGTAGGGAGGGTAAAACAGCTTGTAATTCTTCACGACGCCGGTCAAATCGCATTCGATTTTCTCTTTGTCATTCACACAAGTTCGCAGAATGGTCTTGCCAATAATATTGTTGTTCGGGAAATAGTCAAAATCGTGGATAATGATAATCTTCGCCTTGTTCAAGAAATAATCAAAACAGCATTTGCGCGACATCCACGGCGATGAATCGAGAAAAACCACTTCAAAATCGGTGTGATTGTTGGCAATTATGTGTTCGACCCATTTATTGCCAGTTTCAATACAATCTTCGTTGTCGGCATCTACATGTTGTAGCTGATGGTGGTCGTCGGCCAAATGCGTATATTTGTTGAGCCATTCCAGGTTGGATTCGAGAGAAACCAGTTTGCGGTTGGTGCCGCGAATCTGTTTGCGAATCATAATGGTGCTGCCTTCGCCGCAACCGCATTCCAGAATATTGCCCGTGGTGTTTTTCAGTATTTCCATGAAATAGGGCTGGTGTGTGTAGAATCCGTGAACCAACATTGTAGGGTATATGTGGGTTTAATAATATATTGATTTCGCAATATATTATTTATTTTGCTTTACGTGTCATTGTTCTAGAACGCTGGGACCTAGTCTTTGTCGCCTTCTGCTTAGTCGCAGTCCGCTTAGACCTTGTCTTTGTCGCCTTCTGCTTAGTCGCAGTCCGCTTTGTCGCCTTCTGCGAATGGATATCCTTTTCCATGATTGTGTATTCGCCTTCTTCGTCCGCTTCATAGCCAACCTCTTTGAACCCATAATTTTTACTGTATATTTCTTCTAACTTTGTACTCCCATCTTGAATCTGGACCAATAATAAAACCTTGGACATTTTAAACTCGTCGCGAATAATGTTTTCGAATACGTGGAATAATATTTTGACGGGCGATGTTTTGCGGTTTCTATCCGGACTGTAATTCCTACACAAATCCGTTATATACGCGCCATCATATCCAATTTGTATAAATCCGGAGGCTTCGTCTTCGGGGAATCGCACATGGCGGACAAACCCAATTACATTGATTATGCGGCCATCAATAAAGGACCGCAATTGTTCTTCAGTTGCGTCTAAACATGGCGTATCTGGCTTGGATGCGGTGCGACGAGCGAGTAGCCGGGCAACAATTGCGGTTTTCAACTCTTCGTCGCGAATTGGCAAATAATAGATTTCGGATTCGTATGCGCCATGTCTGTGGGTTTGTATTTTATCCCTTGTAAAAACGGACATATATATTATGACCTTATAATGATGATTGCGTTGTCTTCAGACTTTTGCGTCGTCTTCAGACTTTTGCGTCGTATTCAGACTTTTGTGCCATCTTAAGATTTTTGAACATCTTGTAGGAGCTGATTTTTTCTTCTATTATTGGCGCTGTAGGCGCCGGAGGTTCCAATCCAATCGGCGCAAAAGGGTTCTCTTCCTCTATTTCCAGGTCATCGAAAAAATCCGTAATCTTGGTAATCGGTTTTGAACTAAATAACAGCTCATTGGTCTGGGCGATGCTCTTCTTCGGCGGTTTCTGCGTAATATTGAACTCGCTGATTTTGCCGAGACGAACATATTTATTCGCAAACTCAAGAGGTTTTTCTTTTGGCTCATTCAGGTGCTTTTGTCCCTGCCCCTTCGTTACCGCAGCTGAAGATGAGCCTGTAGGGCCAGAGGCAGAAGGTGAGCCTACAGCTATACGATAATCCTTCAGCGATTCAAATATATTGTCCTTGTTTGCCAACTCCTTATCCACCAGTTTGGTAATGTCATTCACCTTCATCTTCTTCGACTTCATCGCATCTTCTTCTTTGCGAAGAACGTCAATCATCTTATTTGCGGGTCGGTCCACCATATCAATGTAGAAGTCTCGGCAGCGATTCATCGTCACATATTTCTTCGCTACATATTGTAGAATCTTGTAGGGGATGATTTGCGCGTCGCTGTAATATTCGAACGACAGTCTGTAAGGATTATAATAGAAGAGGACGTTGCCGCGCTCGGTGGATTCATAGAGGATGCGTGTTTTCCAAAGGCGTTCAGTCTCGTTTTTTTCATCGGCGAAAAGAGCTTTGCGCGCATCGTAATCATAGAGGTCCGGGCCAATATTCGAATTGGCATCGGCGTCGGCGGCCTCTTTGTAATACTTGACGTATTTCTGGTATTTCTGGTCATAGTCGAGGGGCGGAACTTTTGGGGTGAGCTTGATTTGGCCCATGGCGTATTTTGTGTAGAATAGGATGCTTATATAGAGGCGGTAAAAAAACGCATATACGACCATAAAATAGATATTCATTGATGTGGATAATGTATTTGTTTATTGTGTTTATATTTTTTGGGATGAAGAGTTAGATGGTGCTCAAATCAATCATTAGACCTTTTGGTTTGTATCCGGATTTTGGATCTGATATGGGAGGTGGCTTAGGTTTATGATATTCGTTCTTCAATTCTTCTTCGTATCTGCATAAACATATAACACATAATTGTCGATAACCTTTTACAAATACCGGACTGTAAGCACCACGACCACATTTTATACATGGATTTTCTTGACACCATTGGTTTCCATAACCGGTTTGTGTATAAACATCAGTTTTATTATAAAGACGCGGTAAATTATTTACCCATTCCTCATCAACTATTCTACAATTATAACAATATCGGATTTTATTATTTCTTATACAAGTTAAATCAACCTCATCTATATCTTCGTGTTTAATTATTTCGAGTGCATCAATTTCAAACCACGGTTCTGGGCGAACATCTGTTATAGTTGCGTGTGTATTTTTTATTTCAAATATATATTTTACTTTATTGTTGTTAATAACCGCAATATCCGCAATATATTTGTTATTGGTATCTCGATACTCAAGTTCAACTCTGTCATTCTCTTCATATTCAATAGTAGAACCCATTTCATTAGTAGAATTGCCACATTTGTTACCATTATATTTAGTTTTACAACACGACCAAAAAATACCAATTGTTTTTTGTTGTTTTAACCAAGAAGCCAATTTGTATTTGGCTTCTTTATGTAGCTCACTTTCATTTGGATGTTCAAAATAAAAACAATTTGTTTCAGAATAATGAGCAAAATGACATTTGCGAATATTTCCCTTTTTCAAAATTAATTTTTGCTGACATCCAATACATTTGTAATTTTTATTTTTTTCGGCTTTGTATGGTAAAACATATTCATTATTGTCAGTCTGTATAGCACCAAACGCATATGCATTCATTGTTTTTATTTATTGAGTAATTTTGTTTATATTTTTTTGGAATGAAGAGTTAGAGGGTAAACTGCGTTAGAGGCCGCTCAAATCAATCATTAGACCTTTTGGTTTGTATCCTTGCTTTGGTCCTCCTGAAGGGGGCTTTGTAGATGAGACCTTTGATAAAGTCTCTTCTACAGCCTTGGGTCCAGTTGCCCCCTGCGGACCCTCCGCCCCTACCTTCGGCCGAAGCATCGACCGCCGATATTCGAACAAATCCGCGATTTCCTTCTCCAAGAACGGCACATCAATTATTTGATACGTCCCATTGGCATTGTCTGGATGTAAGCACACCAAGCAAAGCCCCACCACTTTGGCCCCATATTTGTCCTCGATAATCGTCTTGTATGTATTCAACTGGAGAGCATAATGCCAGAAGTTCGTGTCCGGCAAATGGCGCACGCATGCCGTAGTCGCCGTCGACCCATACGCATTTTCCTTGACGATTTCCTTACACCTCTTCCAGTCATAGATGAGCAATGTGCCGTCGGGATTCCTATAAACCATATCAACGGACCCCGCAATTTTCAGTTCTTCATGGTAAATCATCCACTCGGTTCGATACGGCAATAGGTGCGGGTTTTCTTCGAGGAATCGGCGGAAATACGCATATTCAATGCTGTCATTCGTCACTTCCACCTGGTTGTAATAGCATTCGATGTCGTAGTGCATGTTGGTCCCCGACGAAGAAGCCCCGTCGCGATTGGCATTCCACATAGCCTCTATTTCTTCCGCAGTCATCATGTAATATTTGTACTCGGGGTCCGTTTTGTGTTTGCGGCTATTCACGATTTGGTTGATGATTTTCTTGGAATCGAACTTGGGGAAATGGTGGTGGTTCCACGTGGTGACGGACATGTAGTTGCTGTCGCCATCGACGGTGTAAATGTGGGTGGATTCCTCGAATTGGATGCGGGCGTCGCGCGGGTGGGCGTTCAGCTTGGCCAAGTAGTCGAGCACGGCGGCGGAATTGGTTGATACGGGCATTTTATAGATTGTTGGGTGGGAAGTGTTTATCTCTTGTTGCGAAAAGTTGTTGAACGTTCAATTTTACGGCGACCATTACGGCGACCCTTACGGGTTTTACCACCCGATTTTTTATGTTTTGTTTTATCTGTGGCTTCGCGTAATACTATATTAACAGTGGAATACATGGCAAGTTTAATACTTTTCTCGTCCGTCTCACTTGTTACACCTTCCAAAAATAAATTATCGTCTAATCGTTTACCATTCCAATATATATCAAAATCGCATTTCCATATCGATTGTTGGAAAGATGTACCATCTTCATAACCACATTTGTCTTTAACGGCTCGTTTAATATCTGAAACTCTTGCTTTATCTATACGGCATTCGGGGTTTGATTGTGTAAAAAACGGGGGTCCTTCAAACGTGCGACCGTCACATTTAATTAATAAATGTAAATGTGGAATGTCTTCATTTTCGTGACACCCGTTTCTTCCTGCCATCTATATATTAGAACGACCCAGAAAAAACGGGTGGTCAGAAGGGCCCCCTCTATTCAAACTCATATTCCACAATTTTCTTCACATTCTGTTTAATTCGTTCAAACAACCACGCACTAAATCGCTTGTACTGGACTTCATCTCGCGTAGTTAGCAACTTCATATACATCATCTTGTATTTTTGCGCCTCTTCCGTGCGTGCGTTCAGCTCCGGCTTACTAAGTTCCCATTTCGTATATGCCCGCAAGAATTTGAACGCCATGTTATCGAACAATTCATTGGTGAAACCCGGTTTTGTCTCTTCCCACGCGTCTTCTTTCCACACATAGAAGCGCCCCCGCCGGTGCGAGAAGGCGGTTAGTGGCAGATTGGGGTCATCGCGCAAGGCATCGTCCATGAGCTCGAAAATACCATTGATTATTTTGTTCTCAAGGGCTTTCTCTACATGCGTGGGCTGTACCGTCAGCTCTTTTATCCATGTCTTGTAGGCGAGTGTGGGGATGCGGGTCTCGTTCAAATAATCCACCAAGTTGATTTTGCGTTTTTCGCGGGCCGACGTGGTTTTCAATGCGCGTAGCTCAGTTTCGAGCTTGTCGCATTTGGCGGACAGATTCTTGATGAGTTCATACATGATTCGGGCATTTGGGACACGGTCATTCGGGACATCGGCGGCGGTGCGGTCTTTGATTAATTTACAGCAGAGCGTGTGCTCTCGGTGTTGTGTTTTTGTTCGAAAATCGACGTAACACAGATTACAAGTTTCGGACATGGTTGGTTGGTTTATTATTTTATTATTTTGTATTTATGATTTCAATTTTTGGTGAGGGGGCGAAGGCCCCATTCGGTGGGGTCCCTTAGGTGGGGTCCTTTGGTCCCTTCGGTCAAAGGCCCCTTCGGTTCCCATTCGGTCAAAGCCCCCGCATATTTGTCCCGCGAATTATATATATACGAATCATAAGATGAATAGTTATTACGACAACCAATTTTTATCCGGCCCCTCCGTCCAGCAACACGGCAGCCATATGGTTATGAAAAACGTCAGCAAGACACTCAAAGAACGCATTGTGAATATCGACACCAAATACCGCACCGATTACGATTATTTAGACCCCGCCAACGTCAACGTTGTATTCGGCGAGAAGTTGTCCGAGGTCGTCAGCTTAGAGGTTGTGTCCGTCGATTTGCCCATCACCTATTACAACATCCACGGAGCAACCGGTATTAACAATGACGCCAACAATGCTGTAAAACTAGTCAAGCTCAGCGATTCGTCATCCAAAGTCATCACTCTAACACCCAATTATTATGCTACACCCGCCTCTCTTTCAACCGAAATAAACACGCAGATTGCGAACTCCGGATGGGCGGTCGACGTCTCCTATAGCGTGGCAAACAACAAGTCATCATTTCGGTCGCGCACCAATGCGTCGTATTCGCTCGTCACCAACATCGACTACTCGGGCAATGCGATTGCCTCGAATGCGCAGACTAATCTGGGCTGGGTCTTGGGGTTCCGCGATGTGTCGTATGCTTTGACCACGGCGGGACTTGCCTCCGAGTCCATTGTGAATGTGCGCACCCCGCGTCACCTCTTTTTGGCAATCAACGAGTATTCGCAGGGCAATTCGAACGCCTTTGTGTCGCCGCAAGAGTTCACCAATGTCAACAAAAATATTATTGCAAAAATATGTATTCCCAATACTGTGACATTTGGTGACAACTTGTGCGCGAATATCAAGAACGGGTTGATAATCACTGAATCGCGGAAGTATTTAGAAAAAGTCAATATCCAGCGGATGAACATACAATTGTTGGACGATGCTGGACGTGTAGTCCATTTGAATGGCGCGGACTTTTCGTTGTGTTTGAAGGTGGTCCATTATTAAGGCATCGACAAGGCATCTTTGCCTTTGGTCGGCCTCTATTGTATATGGTTGGTTCCAGCATTTTGCCCGCATGTTTTTACAACGGCCAATTGTATTTCTTATTTGGAAAAGAAAATGACCTTGCCGACACTCCCGGATGGTCCGACTTCGGCGGCGGCGTCGAGTCCGGCGAAAAAGAGTTCGACACCGCATTGCGAGAGGGCGGCGAAGAATTGACCGGATTCCTTGGCGGTCCCGATAAGATACGCAAGCTGGCGCAACGTTTTCACACGGTTCGAATGCCCACTTATGTTGTCCATATTATTCATTTGCCTTATAAGACTCATCATATGTTGCCCGAATATTACAACAACAACCACCGATTCTTATGGGAGCGCATGGACAAGAAGATGTTGAATGACACCAAGCTATTTGAGAAAATAGAGGTGGGATGGTTTACGCCGGAAGACATGGTGGCCCGTCGCTCCGAGTTTCGCGGATTCTACCAGGAAATTGTAGATAAAATCTTGGCGGACAAGGCGGGCATTCGCACCTTTTTGCGCAAATGTATGCGAAAGACATCGATGAATAAGAAATCGATGCGTAGAACACAGAAGCGCAAGTTCTAAGGCGTCACGCATTAAACAAATAATCATTGTTATTTGTCTAATACCAATAAGACGTACAAGGCTTACAACACCAACAGAACAACGGTATAATATTACAATCATTATATATACTAGATATGTCATGGAAATCTCAAGGCAATTCGAATCGGATAGAAAACAATAGCACGCTCGCCGTGAATAATCTAATTGCCGACAGTTTTATATTAAAAGATATATATCGTGGTCAGTGGGATATTTGCGGCGGGTTGATGGTGAAAGACGATTCAGTGCTTATGGGAAATGCTTTTATATATCGGGATGCAAACATAAGAGGCAACGTAAACATCGGTGGCGCACTGAATGTTTTAGACACGAATATTATTGGAAATGTGTACATCTCCGAAAACGCCTTTGTGCGCAAAGACATTTACATGGATTTGTCGGGCGGGACAAGACTCCACGGCGAGAATCGCAGGTTCGGGTTCAACATGACAACACCGCAATCCACCATCGATATTTCCGGCGATTTGGAGCGAACCATCGACATGCATTCCTCTCTCATATCCAACAAAAACGTCGTTGCGCGAAATAATATGGACCAGGGTTTAACAATGAATATTGATGCCTCTGGGGCCTATATTGACTTCTATGTGGACAGCTCAATCAACAGTATGGAAAATTACAACGCCCGTCTATTGTGCGAACCCGGCGGCAAGTTTACCATTGATGTGACAAATACCATGCAGTTTCGCCCCCATATTATCTTTTCCGAAGTGGCAACGGATGATTTAATTGCCGATGAGCGAATCATCATTTACGACAATCCGGAATCAGACCTCCAATATTTGAAAGACGTCTATGATGCGTCTTATTTGAAAACGGGGACGGCGATGTTTCTGGTCGCCGGAGACAATTCGTCGAATGTGTTTTTCCGCACAAGTACGCGAGAGGGACGTGGTCTCACCCTGGGTGGCGGGTATTTTCCCGGAAACCGCATCAATGGCACCGTCGCCCTAATCGACGCGAGCAATATTAAGCATCCCGCATTAAATATCGTATCTGGGCCCACATCGGGCGGGTCCATTGTGCCCAAAAATCTGAGAACCTCGGTCGGCGTCAATAAATACGACGTGTATCAGACCGCCGGCGGCGAAAATCGATTTGCTATGGACGTCAATGGCCCAGTGCGCCTGGCACACCAAGAGGTCATCGTCGCCGCCGACGTGGCATTTCAAGTGGTCGAGATGGCTTTTTCGGGACTTGTCGGAATCGCAATCGGCACGCCGATTAAGAATGGAGACACATACGAGCAATATTTTTTGAAAACGGTGGATGGCGGATACACGTGGACATCAAACCGCATTATTGATTCGATTGGTTATCCATTCGCCGGGCTTGAAAGCGCGAGTATTAATTTTTTGTCAGTGCGCATGAGTGGAACCATGAATTACCTTATTGGCGGAACCGGACGTTATTTGTTTTATACTTCAAACGGCGGAACAACGTGGCAACAACTCACTGTTAGTGCAATGGAGAGTGGCAGTTTTTTCGACATCGAGTCTCTTTATTTGAATGTGGACATTTTAGTTTTGGGATTTACAAACAATAATATTGGCTACATTGTTCACCAAAACAATGATACTGGTGGTTCCAATATTATAATTGATGGCGGAAATCCATCCTACAATACGGGCATCACTTCCGTGAATGCCATTTGGGGAAATGTGTGGCGTATATTTATTGTTGGTAATAATGGTATTCGTTCGGCAACTATTTCGGGTAGTGACCCAGTTTTTGACACAGTAGTTAGCTCGGCGACGCCTCTCTATGGGGTCGGCGGATATTATGCCGGAGTTAACCATGTTATTGCTGTCGGCGAAAACATAATTCGTTATACACATAATGATGGTGCGTCTTGGTCATCTACGGTTGTTAGCGGCGTCTTGCGTTCCGTGGCGGTTGTAAATGCAAATTGCGCCATTGCCGTGGGCGACGCCGGTCTCGTCATGTATTCAATTGATGGCTATGCCACTTGGTCAGTCGTGTCAGCAGAGACACTGAATCAGATGGGAAATGGCGGAATCATCGCCGGTGTAAACTTTACCAATATTAGTGCTACGAGCGTCGATAAGTTTGCGATTTCGGGTACTATTATCTCGTATGCTGTCGGAACAGTGGTGGGCAGAACCAAAATGTATCATTTGTATGCGCCTTATTTTTTGAATCGACCCAATCTCCATGTATTAGAGGCATCTGGAAATATGGTCGTGTCCGGCGACATTTGGATAAGGGAGACAGGGAGTCTTCGAACCAACAATAGCGCATTCTATTTGCTGCCCGAGAATACGAACGACATTTATGTAGGGACGGCCATGTCGGGAAATACGAATGTGCGCAATCGATTCACGGTAGCCGGGACGACCCAGGTCGTGGATTTGAGCGCGCAAAACGCGGATTTGTCGGGGGTGTTGCGCGTCAAGACAATCGAAACGCTGAATAGCAATCGAATTGATATTGGGTTAAACACGACATTGGTCAGCCTTGGAAGTAATGGTGGTGAGGTCCATATTCTGGGCAATCTGTTTTTACCGGGGAGTATCACCTCTACTACTGTGAACAATGTCGAGATTAAAAACAAGACGTTTTTGCTCAATGATGAGAGTCCTTACAATGGCGACTCAGACTTTACTGGGCTTTATATTCGCGACAATCTGAATGATGCAGCCGGTTATTTTTTGACGAACGGCACTCGTAGTGGATACTTGTTCAAGACCGCGACATCGGCAAATCGCGTGAATCTGGATGTCAGTGGACTCGTCCTCTCTGGTTTGGCCGGGCGCGGACTCCTCACTTTGAAACCCAATTTGATTACCGATATTAGTGCGGATTACACGATTAGCACGGACACGATTTACATTAGTGACATTAGTATGTTGGATGTTAGTTTGAATCGGCGAGTTTGGCGCAATGTTGAATTGACGTCGGCTACGACCCAGGTTTTAGATACTAAGTTGGCATCGGCGGTTGGACTTTATGCCGGAAAGTTAGAGGCGGATTTTATTCCTAATTCGGCGCTCGATATTAGCGGCAGTGCTTTTGCGACACGGCTGGGTTTAGGCACAACGGGGGTCAATATGACTTATAAACTCGATGTTAGTGGGAGCGAATATGTGTCGGCAAATGTGGATGTCAGTGGAAATATGAGTGTACAACAGAATATTTTTAATTATGGGACGATTTACCAATGGTGAAGATGATGTCGTAGACATCATCGACCAAGCACCGCAGGTGCGACTGAAAGAAGACCCGAAGAGTCTTCTTATCGCTTCGCTTGTGCAGGTGCGCTTATCCATTGGGTAAAATACCCAGAACAAGCAAAACCTCTCGTCTATAGATATGTTTTTAAATACATATCTATTTTATAATGTCAACATTACCTACATCAACATGGGGTACAGAATCTGACGCAAATCGAATCAAAAAAACATATGTGAAAGGTTACATGGACATAAGCGGTGGTGAACTCAGTGTTCATAATACCGCATTCAATGTTTTTGATAGTACCGGCGATGCTGCGTTTCGTATGAATCCAAACTATTTTACTGTTAAGGACTCAACTGGAACTACAGTTGATGTAAGCTTGAGTTATTTAATTTTCTTAAAAACACTTGTTCCAACTGATGGGAATGCTGTGAGTATTCCAGACAAGGTTAAATATATTACAACCTATGGTACAGAAACACGTATTGGTTCTACAGAAACACCATATGATTTTCATGTTTATGGCAATACATTTGTGGATAATAAATTGATTGTTGGGGCTGATGCTTCGTTTAACAGTCGACTGTTGGTTAGAGGCGATGTATCATTGAATAGCAATCTGTTTGTTGGGTCGAAAACCTATCTTGGCGGCGATGTTTCGCTCAATGGGAATCTATTGGTTTATGGCGGCGATGCTTCTTTGAATAGTCGACTGTTCGTTAGAGGCGACGTATCATTGAATAATAATCTGTATGTTGGGTCGAAAACCTATCTTGGTGGAGATGTTTCACTCAATGGTAACTTTTCGATGTATGGTGGCGATGCTTCTCTCAATGGACGCGTGTTTGTTAATGGCGACGTATCATTGAATAATAATCTGTATGTTGGAGCGAAAACCTATCTTGGCGGCGATGTGTCCCTTAATGGTAACTTTTTGATGTATGGTGGAGATGCTTCTCTCAATGGACGCTTGTTTGTTAGAGGCGACGCCTCTCTCAATAGTAATCTGTTCGTGTCATCGAAAACCTATCTTGGTGGAGATGTTTCACTCAATGGTAACTTTTTGATGTATGGCGGCGATGCTTCTCTCAATGGACGCTTGTTTGTTAGAGGCGACGCCTCTCTCAATAGTAATCTGTATGTTGGGTCAAAAACCTATCTTGGCAACGATGTTTCCCTTAATGGCAATCTGTCGGTTTATGGCGGCGATGCTTCTCTGAATGGACGCTTGTTTGTTAAAGGAGACGCCTCTCTCAATAGCAATCTGTATGTTGGCTCGAAGACATATCTTGGCAACGATGTATCCATTAATGGCAACCTATCGGTCTATGGTGGCGATGCTTCTCTCAATGGACGCTTGTTTGTTAGAGGCGACGCCTCTCTTAATAGCAATTTGTATGTTGGAGCGAAAACCTATCTTGGCAACGATGTGTCCCTCAATGGCAACCTGTCGGTTTATGGCGGCGATGCTTCTCTCAATGGACGCGTGTTTGTTAAAGGCGACGCCTCTCTCAATAGCAATCTGTATGTTGGTTCGAAGACATATCTTGGCAACGATGTGTCCATTAATGGCAACCTATCGGTTTATGGCGGCGATGCTTCGCTCAATGGACGCTTGTTTGTTAGAGGAGATGCCTCTCTCAATAGTAATCTGTATGTTGGCTCGAAGACATATCTTGGCAACGATGTGTCCCTCAATGGCAACCTATCGGTCTATGGTGGCGATGCTTCGCTCAACGGACGCATGTTTGTTAAAGGCGACGTCTCTCTCAATAGCAATCTGTATGTTGTATCGAAGACATATCTTGGCAACGATCTGTCCATTAATGGCAACCTATTGGTTTATGGTGGCGATGCTTCGCTCAACGGACGCTTGTTTGTTAAGGGCGACGCCTCTCTCAATAGCAATTTGTATGTTGGTTCAAAAACCTATTTTGGCAACGATGTTTCACTCAATGGCAACCTGTTGGTTTATGGTGGCGATGTTTCTCTCAATAGTCGACTATTTGTTAGAGGTGATGCCTCTCTCAATAGTAATCTGTATGTTGGCTCGAAGACATATCTTGGCAACGATGTGTCCCTTAATGGCAACCTGTCGGTTTATGGTGGCGATGTTTCTCTCAATAGTCGACTATTTGTTAGAGGCGACGCCTCTCTCAACAGCAATCTGTATGTTGGAGCAAAAACATATCTTGGCAACGATGTGTCCATTAATGGTAACTTTTCGATGTATGGTGGCGATGCTTCTCTCAATGGACGCTTGTTTGTTAAGGGCGACGCCTCTCTCAACAGCAATTTGTATGTTGGCTCGAAAACCTATCTTGGCAACGATGTGTCCCTCAATGGCAACCTATCGGTCTATGGTGGCGATGCTTCGCTCAACGGAC
>JACCDM010911898.1_pt1 | contig 39935 bp, 27 predicted proteins | sample 7445851 | NCBI WGS metagenome assembly JACCDM01 (sample SAMN15323438, study PRJNA562643) | freshwater metagenome | isolation source: river surface water | place: USA:Blue River Watershed | collected 2017-08-16
AAGCCCTAAGCCTTTTTATGAATTGATTCTCAACTGCAACGATGTGCTGGAGAACTTCAAAAAAATGAAGGCCGAGAACAAGATGACCGAATTGGAGTTCAACCAGCGCTATTCAGACATCGGCGCACTGAGGTCATTCATTTACTTACAGTTGGGAATTCATTTTGGAAGGATTCCCTATGTGACCAGCAGCCTGAAAAATGTAGACGAGGTAAAAGACCCCAACACCTATCCAATTGTCAGCTTTGATGCATTGCTGGATTCATTGATCAACTTCACAGAAAAACTTCCTTACAAAGATCTCTATCCTGCAGGAAGCAACCTGAACATTACAGTTGATGGCTACCAGACACAGAAATTCTTTGTGAACAAGAAAGTCATTTTGGGTGATCTCTATCTGTGGAAAGGGAATTACCAAAATGCTGCAATCAATTACAGGGAAGTGATGGAAACGGGGACCCAAGGAGTTGCCGGTGGACAATATTATACCCTTTACAAATTAGGTTGGGACAGCAATGGTGACGTAGACCATTATATTTCTTATTCCCGCGCAGGCGATGCTTCCACCTTGATCCAAAATACACAGTGGCGCATCATGTTTGAGCAACCATTTGGTAGCAGTGGATTTGACCGTGAGTGGGTATGGGTACTTCCTTTCGACAGCAAATTCAAGCCAGAGAATCCACTCATCCGTTTGTTTTCACCCATAGGCGGAAGTTATACCTTGAGGCCGTCACAGCTGATTACCGACATGTGGAATGCAGAAACACAGAAACCTGCACAGGGTGGTTCAATCCCTTATGATGCTCGTGGTCTTTTGAGCACCAAGCAGATTGGTGGGCAACCGGTTGTCATGAAATACCTTTACAATTATTTGAACTATAACTCCTTGCTTCCAGTCAACCCATTGACAAAAACAGGAAAATGGTTCCTTTTCCGTCAGACCCATTTGCACATGCGTTTTTCTGAAGCGGCCAACAGGTCCAGAAAACACAGACTTGCCTGGGGATTGTTGAACAGCGGTATCGCAGGAGCCTTTCCTGCGCCAACATCAAATGTCACCAATTTTCACAATACCTTGAACGAGTCTTATCCCTTTAATTTCGATGCAAGAAACAGCGGAAGCACTGGTGTTCCTTACTATCGTGCTGACTGGTACCGCAACATCGGTATCCGTTCAAGGGCCAACCTTGTTGATCTTGCCGTTCCTGCATCAGACAGTTTGCTGTCGATTGAAAATGGTTTGATCAAGGAAACAGCCCTTGAAAACGCATTCGAGGGAACCAGGTGGCCTGACCTGTTGAGGATTGCCATCAGGAGAAATGATCCATCATTTGTTGCAGACAAGGTCTACAACAAACTGATCAAATCTGGTGTTTCCGCAGGGGCAGCATCTACCGCCAGGGCCAAATTGTTGGCAAGGGATTGGTACCTCCCTTTCAAGTGGTAAACACCCGGCATGTTTTATTGGCACGAAAATGTGCAGGTTTTAGCTTGTTATAACTGCAGGATCATGAAAATTCAGTTGGTTTGTCTGCTTTCTTTTTTCAATGCAGTTGTTTTCTCACAGGAGAATACATTCCGTTTTGATTTTGGAACTGGAAAAGCACTCAAAGGCTATACTGCAATAACACCCAATACTGTCTTTTCTACCAAAACGGGTTATGGCTTTAGTCATCAATCAACACCTACTGCGGTCAATCGGAAAGGGAATCGCCTTACCGGCAGTTACATCACTTCAAATAAGCCCATCTATTTTTCTGTGGTATTGCCGGAAGGAAACTACGACATCAAAGTATTACTGGGGGATACAAAAGGAATTTCTTCTACTATTATCCGTGCGGAATGCAGAAGGCTCATGTCAGGCCAAACCATCACCTCAAAAGGTGAAATTGTGGCAAAAGAATTTTCCATTCATTTGCGTGACAGCATGATCAGGAATGCTGAAGGGAAGGTTGTTTCAAGAGTTAAGTTAAAGCCAAGGGAGTCTGCCTTCCTGCATTGGGACAACCTCCTGACACTTGAATTCAACGATTCAATCCCCAAGATTTGTGCCCTTGAAATCAAGCCCAATCACTCGACACCAACCATTTTTCTTGCTGGTAATTCAACGGTGGTTGATCAAGACAAAGAGCCATGGGCGGCTTGGGGCCAAATGTTCCCAGCCATGATTGTACCGGGCAAAGCAATCGTTGCGAATTATGCTGAATCCGGAGAAGCCATGCGTTCCTTCAAGGGTGCCAATCGGCTGGAAAAAATATGGTCCATGGCTAAACCAGGAGACTATCTTTTCATTGAGTTTGCACACAATGATCAAAAACCAGGTGGAAGTCATCTTGATCCTTTTACAACCTACATGTCAACCCTCAAGTCCTGGATTGCTGAAGCAAGAAAACGAAATATCACTCCTGTTTTGGTAACGTCCATGCACCGCAGAAATTTCGATACAGCCGGGAAGATCATCAACACCCTGCTGGACTATCCTGATGCCATGCGGAAAACAGCTGCTGATGAAAATGTATTGTTGGTTGATTTGAATGCCCTGAGCAAGGAATTGTATGAAGCTTGGGGCCCTGAAAAATCCCTCAAGGCATTCGTGCATTTTCCTGCCAATACATTTCCTGGTCAGGACAAGAAACTGGAGGACAATACCCATTTCTCCACCTACGGGGCCTATGAGCTGGCGAAATGTGTTGCTGCTGCCTTGGCAAAATCATCGTCAACTTTCAAATCCATCATACTTCCGAGTTTTCAAGAGTACAATCCATCAAAGCCTTTGCCTTTCGAAAAATTTTACCTTCCCATGGGCTCGCTGGTTACTGCGATAAAACCTGATGGAAATTAATTTTAATCACATGAAACTGATTTCTTGCTTTAGTCTTTTTTTGTTGCTGCATTTTAATGCTTCCATTGCCCAGCCCATCTTGTCAACAGGAGGGAAAGAAATGCCCAATGAGTGGATTGATAGTGCCACCGGGCACAGGGTTGTTAAGCTGACAAGGAAAAAAAATACAAGTAACCTTGGATTTTATTTTCACAACAATCCCTTCATTGGCAACAAGATGGTCTACTACAGTAGTGACAAGAACAATACTGCCGGTGTGGCCAAGCAGGAAACCTTTTCGGTGAACTCAAGGAACAAACAGCTTCACCTGCTTGATTTAAAAACCCTTCAATCGGAGCAACTCACCTTTCATCAAAAACCAATGAATGGAGAGATCGTCCATGCAAAATCAGGAAATATATTTTACCAGATTCAGGATACCGTGTTTGCTGTGAATGCCACAACCAAAAAGACAAGAGTGGTATACGTGTTCAAGAACCAGTACAGGGGCTCTGTTGCGGCCGTTAATGCCAATGGAAAATATTTGGCCGGTGTAAGGGTGGAGGAAAAAGAGCGTGAAATATTCAGGAACAACCCACAGAAAAGCAGCTATTTCGATTTAATCTATGAGGCAAAACTTCCCCGAGCATTGTTCATCATCGATACAGAAAATGGAACACTGAAAGAAGTTCATACCGATTCTGCTTGGCTCAACCATGTACAGTTCTCTACAACTGATCCTGACTTGCTCATGTTCTGTCATGAAGGCCCATGGCACAAGGTTGACAGGATCTGGACCATCAGGCTTTCTACACAGAAAACCATGTTGATGCACAAGCGCACCATGCCCATGGAAATTGCAGGGCACGAATGGTCTTCACCTGATGGCAAAACCATTTGGTTTGATTTGCAACAGCCAAGAAGCACCACTTTTTTTGTTGCGGGTGCTGATGTAAAAACAGGAAAGGAAATCAAGTACAGCCTCAAGCGTGAGGAATGGTCCATCCATTATAATTTATCGAACAACCAGCAATTGTTTTGTGGGGATGGTGCAGATCCCGGGCAGGTGGCCAAAGCCAAAAATGCTCAATGGATTTACTTGTTCAGGCCCAATGGAGATCATTTTGATGCTGAGAAACTCGTTGACATGAAATACCATGGCTACAAGTTGGAGCCCAATGTGCATTTTAGTCCGGATGACAAATGGGTCATCTTCAGGGCCAATTTTGAGGGGATAGAAAATGTGTATGCAGTCGAGATTTTGCCTGCTGCAAAATCATTGTCAATGTCAAGTAATGGATGGCCAGCCGTCACCCAAACGATGAAACCCTGGACCCGCTGGTGGTGGCAGGGAAGTGCCGTCAATGCAAAAGACATTGACTGGAACCTGGAGCAGTACCAACAAGCAGGACTGGGCGGTGTTGAAATCACGACAATCTATGGTGCAAAGGGACATGAAAAAGAGTACCTTCCATTTCTATCGCCTTCGTGGATGAATGCACTCACGCATACCTTGAAAAAATCAAAATCACTCGGCCTTGGTGTAGATCTGGCCAATGCAACAGGCTGGCCATTTGGTGGGCCCTGGGTCAGCGATGAAGATGCAAGCAAATCGGTATACCATAAAATGTATACTGTCACCGGAGGTGTTCCATTGATAGAAAAAATAGAATACCGCAGAGAATCCTGGGTGCGCACAGCAAATCCCAAACCCCTTAAAGCCGCTCAGTTGATGGATCCTCCTGCATCAAACCCAGACCTGCAGGGCCTCGCGTTGGACCAGGTTCAATATCCTGGAAACCTTCCATTGGAAGCCTTGATGGCCTACAATGAGCAAGCCGAATCGATTGATCTTATGGGGAAGGTAGGAAAGGATGGTACGCTCAACTGGACTCCTCCCCAGGGCAACTGGAAGATCTATGCCATCTTCAGTGGATTGCACGGGAAGATGGTTGAACGTGCTGCACCGGGTGGAGAAGGATATGCCATTGACCATTTTTCAAGCAAGGCTTCCATCAATTATTTCAAAAAATTTGACACAGCATTTGTTGGCCATGACCTTTCTTATCTGAGGGGATTTTTCAATGACTCTTATGAGGTGGATGATGCAAGGGGCCAAGCCAACTGGACCAACAACATGTTCAGTCAGTTCCAAGCAATCAAGGGATACGACCTTCGTTCGAAGCTGCCTGCTCTGTTGGGCAATGCCGACAAGGAATTCAACAGCAGGGTGCTCTATGATTACCGTTCTGTGATTGATGAAATGATCCTCAACAATTTTACCAAAGAATGGAAAAAATGGGGGGATGGGAAACATAAAATTCTTCGCAACCAATCACACGGATCGCCTGCCAATACATTGGACCTCTACAGCGTAGTGGATATTCCTGAGACAGAAGGCACTGATGTGCTTCGTTTTAAATTCGCTTCTTCTGCCGCAAATGTCAGTGGGAAACAATTGGTATCTGCAGAATCCGCCACATGGCTGAATGAGCATTTTCTTTCTTCCTGGGGCGATGTGAAAAAAGCCATTGATCTCTATTTTCTGGGTGGTGTAAACCATATTGTCTACCACGGAACAGCATACTCTCCAAAGAACGCGCCATGGCCAGGATGGCTTTTTTATGCTGCTGTGCATTTTCAACCATCCAACCCGCAGTGGAAGGATTTCTATGTGCTCAACAATTATATTACCAAGGTTCAGTCTTTCTTGCAACAAGGCAAACCCGCCAATGACCTGCTGGTGTATTATCCTATTGTTGACCGGTATGCACAAACCGGAGGCCCTCTCTTGCAGCACTTTGACGGGATGGAAAAGAATTTTGAACAAACGGATTTCGAACACCTTTCAAAGCATTTGCAGGAAAAAGGGATTGGATTTGATTTTTTCTCTGACCGCCAATTGCAACTGTTTGAAAACAAGGGCAATTCAATTGTATCTGCTGGAAACATGTACCAAACAATTCTGTTGCCAGCCATCCAGCTGATGGATGCAACAGCACTGTCTAAAATCATGGTGCTTGCCAGGCAGGGTGCCACCATCATTGCCTACAAACAAATACCAAAGGGTGTTCCAGGATTATCCAAACTAGAAGAAAGACAAAAAGCTTTTGATGCGCTGCTTGCAGGCTTGACATTTGTTGAAAACGGAAAGCTCAAAACCGCAGTTGTAGGAAAGGGAAAGTTGATCATTGCTTCCGATATAGAATCATTTGATCCGCTGCTATCTGTTTATCAAAGGCCATATGAGCAAAAGAGTTTTCAATCAATTCAACGGAAACTGGAAGATGGTCTTGTCACCTTCATCAACAACAGGACTGAAAAAACGCTGGATGAATGGGTAAATATTCCAGCAGATGCAAAAACTTCACTCAGCTTTTTTGATCCCATGTCTGGCAAAATTACCCTGCCATCAACAAAACGCATTTCAGCAACGCTGGTTGCCGTAAGGATTGCCCTGGGTGCGCATGAATCAATCCTGTTGCGGACTTCAACCATGCCTATTGCTTCTTCAAAGCATGTGTATCCAGCAGCAGCAGTAAAAATATTTCCCATCACAGGTCAATGGAAACTGGAATTCCTTGCTGGTGGACCCGTACTTCCCAAACCCCTAAAGCTGGACAGCACAGGGTATTGGAATGCTCTTGCCGATTCATCTGCAAAAAATTTCTCAGGAACGGCGCGCTATACCACCACGTTTGATTTGCCTGATGCCAAGGTGAATAATTGGACACTTTCATTGGGAGATGTTTCTGCAACAGTTGAGGTGGTGTTGAATGGTGTTTCCCTGGGCAGCAACATAGGACCTGTTTTCAAATTTGCAGTTCCGGCAGGACTGTTGCAAAAACAGAACACCCTCCAGGTAACAGTGGCGAGCCTGATGGCCAACCGCATTGCCTACATGGACCGGAACAACCTGCCATGGAAGATATTTTACAATGTCAACATGCCTGCCCGCAAAAAAGAAAATGCCCGTGATGGCATTTTCAGTGCAGCAGACTGGTCTCCTGTGAATTCAGGTTTGAAAGGGCCGGTTGTACTCGAGGGCAACCAATAGATAATCCATTGCATTAAAGAGAATTATTCATGAAGCGTATACTTTCCATTTTGCTTTTGTTTGTTGGGTTAGATGCTGTTGCCCAAAAAACGGAACAGCTTTACTTATCAGGCACAGATAGTAAGCAAACAGTAGAATGGGATTTCTTTTGTACGGATGGCAGAAGAAGCAATGCCTGGGAAAAAATTGCTGTGCCCAGTTGCTGGGAACAGCAGGGCTTTGGCAATTATAACTATGGTCGCGATTACAAAACCAATGGGAAGAACAGCAGGTTTGCTGATGAGTCAGGCCTTTACAAATATCAGTTTACGGTTCCCCAACACTGGAAGGGAAAATCCATTGATATCGTTTTTGAAGGGAGCATGACCGATACTGAAGTGAAAGTCAATGGCCAACTGGCTGGTGCCATCCACCAGGGTTCTTTTTACCGCTTCAGTTATGATGTTACCACACTGCTCAAGTCTGGTGCAAAAAATCTTTTGGAAGTGAAGGTCAGCAAGATGAGCAAGGATGCATCAGTGAACAATGCAGAAAGGCTGGCAGATTATTGGGTTTTCGGTGGCATATTCAGGCCTGTCTATCTCGAGGCAAAACCACTTGCAAACATTGAAAAGATTGGTATTGATGCAACGCACAAGGGAGATTTTTCCATGGGTGTATGGTGCTCTTCCAATCTTTCAAAAGGATGGGTGCAGGCCACCATCCTGGATGAAAAGCAAAAAATTGTCGCAACAACAAAAACGATCATCAATGCCAATAATTCTTTTGTCAACCTTGCAACCAAAGTGAACAATCCTGTCAGCTGGAATGCCGAACGTCCAACTTTGTATACCGTTAAGGTAGAATTGTTTGGTGCAGGAGGAAAGAAGCAGCATGAGTTGTTTGAAAAGTTTGGCTTCAGGACTGTAACCGTTAGAAGAGGGGAAGGGGTTTTTGTGAACGATGTTCAGGTGAAATTCAAAGGAGTCAACAGACATTGTTTCTGGCCCGAAACCGGCAGGAGCCTCAGCCGTGAGCAACAATTGATGGACGTGCGTTTGTTGAAGGAAATGAACATGAATGCTGTGCGATGCAGCCATTATCCTCCTGATAAATATTTTCTGCAGCTCTGTGATTCGCTGGGTATTTATGTAATCGACGAATTGGCAGGATGGCAGAAAGCTTATTCCACCAAAGCGGGTACGCCGCTTGTTGAAGAGATGGTTACCCGCGACATGAACCATCCTTCTGTAGTGTTTTGGGCCAATGGAAATGAAGGGGGAACAAACAAAGAATTGGATGCCATTTTTACACAACATGATTTCCAAAAAAGAACGGTCATCCATCCCCACCATCGTCCTGGAAACCAGTTCAATGGTATTGACTGCAATCACTATGAGGATTATTACAGCACAAAAAAAATATTGCAGGACAGCCTGATCTACATGCCTACTGAGTTTCTGCATGCGCAGGATGATGGTGGTGGTGCTGCAGCGATGGAGGATTTTTGGAACCTGCATTGGTCTGCACCCCGTTCTGCAGGTGGGTTCATCTGGGCCTTTGCTGATGAAGCCATCATGCGAACAGACATGAACAATGTGCTGGATGCCAATGGGCTCAATGCCAATGATGGCATCCTTGGTCCACACCGTGAAAAAGAGGGCAGCTACTATGCCTTGAGGGAAATATTTTCTCCTGTGAAAATTGACATGCCGCTGAGGATAGATCGTTCATTCAATGGAAAGATCAACCTTGAAAACCGGTTTCATTTTACCAATACTGCTTCCTGTACCTTCAACTGGGAACTGGTTGATTTCAGTGGGCCATTTGACAGGTCTTCCGGATATCTAGTCAGAAAAAAAGGACAGGCCTTCTCTCCCAAAATAGGTCCAACTGAAAGAGGAATATTGCAATTGGAGTTGGACAATGAATTTTTCAACCATGATGCACTGATGCTCATTGTCAAAGACAACAGGGGTGCGGAGATTGGCCGCTGGACCATGATGACCAGGTCCAATGATGACATCCTCAAAAAATACATCCTTCCTAAAAAGGACACAACCAGTTTCACAGAATCTGATACTTCTTACACTTTGATGGGTGGTGATGTCAGTATTGTCATTGACAAGCGAAATGGACAGCTGATCACAACCAAAAACAAGATGAATGATTATGTGCATTCGTTCAACAATGGTCCGGTCATGGTCAGGGGAAATGCGGTTTTGGAAAATGCATCCATTCAACGCCAATCCAATGAAACAGTTGCCAGGTTCAACTTCAGTGGCAACCTGAAAAAAATGGAATGGCGCATCCATCCCAATGGATGGGTTTCCCTTTCCTATGATTATGCGCTTGAGGGAGATCATCCCTTTTCTGGTATCAGTTTTTCTTATCCAGAAAATTATATCCTCGGATCTAAGTGGCTGGGCAAGGGTCCTTCAAGACAATGGAAAAACCGCATGGCAGGAACGCCCGTCAATGTATGGCAAAACCTTTACAACAATTCACAAACCGGTTACGCACCCAATACCTATCCTGAATTCAAGGGATATTTTGGTGAAGTGGCATGGATGGAATTGAGCACGGTTGAGGGAAAGATCTTCATCGCCAGTCCGGAAGATGGTTTGTTTGTTCGCCTGTTTGATTTCAATGGTTTGACCACTACGGGTAAGGCTTATCCGCAATTGCCTCCGGGAAATATTTCTTTTCTTGATTGCATTCCTCCCATCGGCACCAAACTGGCCATGGGTGTCACTTCCAATGCTGCTGTATACGGGCCACAGGGAGAAATGAATCATTTGAAAGGCTTGAAAAGCCGGACCCTTTATTTCTATTTTGGACTTCCCAAAACAACAGATTCAAAGGAGCAATATTCCAGACCCCTTATTGACAATGTTTTCTAATCAATTCATGCATGGATTTTAATCTAGTACATATTCTTAGGGTAGGATTCCTTTCTGGGCTCTTGTTGTTGCAATGTGCAGCAGATGCTCAGCGCATCAACAGAAAGGCCCTGGTACAGCGCCATACCATACATGTTGAAGCAATGGACAGCCTTGCATCGCTCACCGTGGGTAATGGCAGCTTTGCGTATACCGTTGATGCAACAGGCATGCAAACCTTTCCTGATCATTATGCCAACGGTGTGCCACTGGGAACCCAGTCCGATTGGGGATGGCACAGTTTCCCCAATACAGAAAACAATGTTTTGTCTTCTTCTCAAAAGCAATATGCATTGGATGGAAGGTCAGTGTCATACACCGTCCAAACCAAGGGAGACCTGAAAGCCGAAAATGCATCTGATTATTTCCGTGTCAACCCCCATCGCCTGCAGCTGGGCAATATAGGCTTGGAGTTATTGAAGCAAGACGGAACCCTTGCAGGCCTCAAAGATATTGTTGACATAAGGCAAGTATTGGATCCCTATACCGGCATCATCACCAGCAAATTCAAGCTGGAAGGTGTTGCTGTAGAAGTTGAGACCTCCTGTCACCAGCAAAAGGATGTACTGGGTTTCAGGATTCATTCCGAATTGATCAGAAAAAAAGACTGAATGTTTTCATCAGGCTGCCTTATCCCAATGGTGAATTCAAGGATGCTGGTAATCATTATGCTCATGATGCTGATCATCAATCCAAATTGTTGGGCAGCGGAAAGCAATATGTCATCACGCATGTATTGGATACCAACCAATACCATCTTCAGTTGGTATCCTCTTCCATTGCAAAGGCAGAAAATTTAGCTCCTCACCAATTCAGGATCGTTCCTGAATCAAAGACTGATTCCCTCAACCTGGTGATAGGGTTCAATGCAAAACAAGATTCAAAACTGCTCAACGAAAATGCCGTTACTGTCAGAAACAACAGCATCAAAGGTTGGCATCAGTTTTGGCAAAGTGGTGGTGCCATCGATCTTTCAGGCAGCAAGGATCCAAGGGCCACGGAATTGGAAAGAAGAATCATTCTCTCTCAATACCTCACCAAATTACAGTGCACCTCATCCAATCCTCCACAGGAAACTGGTCTTACCTATAACAGTTGGTTTGGCAAGCCCCATATTGAAATGCATTGGTGGCATGCAGTGCATTTTGCACAATGGGGCAGACATGACCTGATGGAAAAAAGCCTTGACTGGTATTTTAGGTCTGCATCAAAAGCAAGGGCCATTGCCCAACGGCAGGGTTACAATGGTATGCGCTGGCAGAAAATGACGGACAACAATGGAGATGAAACCCCTTCATCCGTGGGCGCTTTCCTGATCTGGCAGCAGCCCCATCTGATCTACATGGTGGAGATGCTCTACAGAAAAAATCCCACAAGCAAGGTATTGGACAAGTACAAGGAATTGGTGTTTGCCACTGCCGATTTTATGGCGGACTTTCCTGAGCGTGATGCAAAAACGGGAAAATACAATTTGGGCAAGGGGCTGATTCCTGCTCAGGAATGCTTTGATCCCTTGACCACTTTCAATCCAACCTATGAACTGGCGTACTGGTCCTGGGCGCTTCAGACGGCACAGCAATGGAGAACCAGGCTTGGCATGAAAGCCAACCCACAATGGCAAGATGTTGTGAGAAATCTTGCGCCTTTGCCCATGGCCAACGGCGTTTACCTGGCTTCAGAAAGCACTCCTGATTGTTATACCAATCCTCGGTACCTGGCAGACCATCCAGCCGTTCTCGGTGCCTACGGTATGTTGCCTGCTGTGCATACAATGGATACGGGGGTGATGCAAAAGACCTTGAAGCTTGTTCAACAATCCTGGTCCTGGAACAAGACATGGGGATGGGACTATCCCATGATGGCCATGACAGCTTCCAGGTTGCATCTTCCTGATGATGCCATTGATGCCTTGCTGATGCCTGTTCAAAAAAATACCTATTTGAAAAATGGGCACAATTACCAGGACGGACGTCTTACGATTTATCTTCCTGGAAATGGTGGGTTGTTGAGTGCAGTGGCTCTCATGTGTACTGGTGGAGATAACGATACAACCAAGCAGCCAGGCTTTCCAAAAAATGGAAATTGGAAGGTCCGTTGGGAGGGACTCTATCGATCATTTTAAAAAACATCAATACATCAATACAATTATTTTTAAACTTTCATAATATGTTCATCTCTCGTTCATTGTTCATCATTGTTTTTATTTTCTCCCAGGTTCAACTGAACATGGCCCAAACCATTGCACCGGAATGGACAAAAAAGGTTGGTGCGCGAACCAGCCCCAAGGTTTCGGCTGTTTTCACTGTCAACAATTATGGCGCCATTGCTGATGGTGTGTCGGTGAATACGGTGGCCATTCAAAAAGCCATTGATGCCTGTGCCCAAAAAGGCGGTGGCATTGTGGTCTTCAAGCCCGGCACTTATGTCACAGGTTCCATTTTCCTGAAAGACAATGTGCACCTCAGGATTGATGATCAAGTTACGCTCCTGGGTTCACAGGATTTCAATGATTATCCAGACATCAGCACAAGAATTGCAGGGATTGAAATGGTTTGGCCTGCTGCCCTGATCAATGCCATGAAGGTGAAGAATGTTGCCATCACAGGCAAGGGAGTTGTCAATGCAAGAGGAAAATTCTGCTGGGACAAATACTGGACCATGCGCAAGGAATATGACAAAAAAGGATTGCGCTGGATTGTAGACTATGATGCCAAAAGGGTGAGAACCCTTCTGGTGCAGGAAGCAGAAGATGTAACCATCAAAGGACTCAGTTTCAAGAACGCGGGATTCTGGACAGTGCAGTTGCTCTATTCATCACACCTCACCGTGGATGGGATCACCATCAAAAACAATGAGGATGGCAGCGGGCCCAGCACAGATGGTATCGATGTTGATTCATCTACCTGGACACTCATTGAAAACTGCGACATTGATTGCAATGATGACAATTTCTGTTTGAAGGCTGGCAGAGACTGGGATGGATTGCGGGTGAACCGTCCTACAGAATATGTAGTTATCAGAAAATCCATTGCGCGCAGGGGGGCAGGATTGATTACGTTGGGCAGTGAAACATCGGGTGGTATTCGCCATGTCTATGCTTCTCAACTTACTGCAAAACATACTGACAACGGATTGAGGATCAAGTCTGCCACCACAAGGGGAGGAACCATTGAAGACATATATTTTGTTGATTCCCGTTTGGATTCTGTCTTGAATGCCTATCAGTTCAACCTCAACTGGTATCCTGCTTACAGCTATTCCCAATTGCCTGCAGGCTATACCAAGGAAACCGCACCTGCCCATTGGATTTCCATGCTGAACAAGGTTGAGCCGGCTTCAAAAGGAATTCCCCATGCCAAAGACATTGTCATCCAAAATGTCTCTATCACCCATGCAGTGAAGGCATTTGAAATCAATGGCCTTCCCAATTCCATTTTGGAAAATTTCAAGTTTGTCAACTCCCTGATTACAGCGCAAACCCTCGGTACGATGGAGCATACAGCTGGCTGGAAATTCATCAATACCTCCATCGATATTTCTGCCAAGGTCATTGAAAAGAAAAAAGCAGAAAGTATTGCTGACGAAGAGCGTCTAAAGCAATAATTAAACCAACTCATGCCGAAAAGAATTTTCTTGTCATTGTTGATCATGCTGGGATACATCACAGCAACTGCCCAATACAGGATGGAATACCTGAACAGGGGCCTTGTGGCAACACCCAGTCCAGATGGAAAAGTTTTCATCAGTTGGCGTTTGTTAGGTGATGAGCCTTACAACACTGCCTTCAATCTTTACAAAACAACCAATGGTCGCACCATCAAACTGAATGCCAAGCCCATTGAAGACGTTACCTCATTTCTGGATGAGCAACATGATGCATTCCAGGCCAATGTGTACACGGTAAAAAAAATAAGCAAGGCAAAAGAGGATGAAGGTTTTTCATTTTTACTCAATCCTGAGGCCGCAGGCTACCTCTCGGTTCCCTTGCAGACACCTGCAGGATATGCGGTGAACGATGCCAGCGTTGGAGACATGGATGGAGATGGCAGTTATGAAATCGTGCTGCACATGGCCGGCAAAGGAGCAGACAATTCAAGGCCTGGTTTCACGGATCCGCCCATTTTTCAATGCTATAAATTGGATGGCAGCATGCTATGGCAGATCAACCTGGGCAAAAACATCAGGGAAGGTGCGCATTATACCCAGTTCATGGTCTATGACCTCGATGGCGATGGAAGGGCCGAAATTGCCATGAAAACTGCGAACGGCACCATCGATGGAACCGGTCAGGTCATCGGTGACAGCAGCAAGGACCATCGCAACCAGCGCGGTTATATTTTGTCCGGACCAGAATACCTTACCGTTTTCAATGGAATGACAGGCGCTGCCATGAGCACCGTAGCTTACGATCCACCCAGGCATCCCGATACAGAAAATCCAAGTATGGAACAACTGAAACAGGTTTGGGGCGATGGCTATGGCAACAGGGTTGATCGCTTTCTTGCCTGCGTGGCCTATCTAGACGGCATTCATCCTTCTTTGGTGATGTGCAGGGGATACTATACAAGAACCGTATTGGCCGCATGGGATTATAAAAATGGAAAACTGTCCAAACGCTGGACATTTGATTCAGACAAAGAGGGAAACAAAATTTTTGCTGGTCAGGGAAACCACAACCTGACCGTTACAGATGTTGACAACGATGGTAAGCAAGAAATCATCTATGGCCAGATGACCATCGACGACAATGGCAAAGGATTGTATTCAACTGGTATTGGTCATGCAGATGCATTGCATGTAAGCGATTTAGATCCTGAACGGCCAGGCCTGGAAGTGTTCAGCACACAAGAGAAATTTGGAGATGCAGGTGCCAATTTCCGCGATGCGAAAACCGGAGAAGTCATCTGGAAGAAAGCATCCATCAAGGCGGGTGATGATGGGGAAGGACCAGGCAGGGCATTGGCCATTGATATCGATCCGAGATATCCAGGAGCAGAGAGCTGGGTTGCAGGGGCTGGCATCACAGGCATTTTTGATGTGAAAGGAAACAAGATTGCAGATCGAACGCCTGCTTGCAACATGGGCATTTATTGGGATGGAGATGCCTTGAGTGAAGTCTTGAACGGCATTGCTGTTTACAAATGGAAATACGAAACCAGTTCAACTGAAACCATATTTGATGGCAAGGCCTTTGGTGGACAGAGCATCAATGGCTCCAAGTCCAATCCTTGCCTGAGTGCCGATATCTTTGGTGATTGGCGGGAAGAAATCCTGGTACGGTCAGCAGACAACAAAAGGCTGCTGATATTTACAACGACAATTCCCACCCAGATCAAATTGCCTACACTCATGCATGATCCCCAATACCGCATGAGTATTGCCTGGCAGAATGTTGCCTACAACCAGCCTCCGCATACCAGTTATTTCCTCGGTCATGGCATGAAACAGCCGACCATGCCCAATATCAAGATCACTCCCAAATCAATTCAAAAATGAAAAAAGTTTTAAGCATTCTTTTTGCTGCATTCATCATTGCCAGTTCTTTCACCTTGCTGGTCAAAGAAAAAAAAGCGTTTTACATCATTGGTGATTCAACCGTTCGCAATGGTGATGGCACAGGAAAAAGCCAGCAATGGGGATGGGGAAGTTTTATGGCGGCCTATTTTGACACCTCAAAAATCAGTGTGCAAAACCATGCCATTGGAGGAAGAAGTAGCCGCACCTTCATCACAGATGGAAGATGGGAGAAAATCACTTCAAAGTTAAAAAAAGGCGATTATGTCATCATGCAATTTGGTCACAATGACGCAGGTCCTTTGGATGATACTGCCCGTGCAAGAGGCACTATCCGTGGGATAGGCGAGGACAGCGTGAAAACCTATAATCCCATCCGCAAGATCAATGAAACTGTTTATTCTTATGGCTGGTACATGCGCAAGTACATCCGTGAAACCAGGCAAGCAGGAGCCATTCCCATTGTTTGTTCTCCCATTCCCAGAAATGACTGGAAGAATGGCAAGGTATTGCGTTCTACCGAAAGCTATGCCAAGTGGGCAAAAGAGGTGGCTGTCGCTGAGGGTGCATTGTTCATTGATTTGAATGATATTGTTGCCTCAAAATATGAAAGCATGGGCGCTGAAGCCGTAAAGCCTTTTTTCCCGGTAGACCATACCCATACCAACTTGGATGGGGCAAAACTCAATGCCTCCATTGTAATGGAAAACCTCTTGCAGCTTAATGTACCCAAGCTAAAAAAGTACACCAAAAAATAAAAAATAACTCTAGAACTTCAATGTTCTTGGCAGGTATTTTTCAATCAGCTCCGTATAATAGGGCTTCAATACTTTCCAGTCTGGTGGTTCTGGGCACTTTGAATACAGATCATAGGGGTTGAAGAGTTGAACCCATTTCAACATCTCCCTGTCGTGATCATCCAGCAAATGCTCGTAAGCGCCTTCACGGTGCCATGCATAAAAAGAATGGTAGCGAAGCATGTAAAGGGCAGATTCGGGAAGATGATCCTTCATCATCTGGTAAATGTATTCATCATGTCCCCAGCTCATGTGCACATTGCGCAATCCGCAATTGGGTTCATAAACACCATATTTCGTGTTGTAGAGTGGGTTGTTGTAATCAGGATTTTCTTTGAAAAATTCCGGATAGATGATCTTGTCAGAATAGGCGCATCCAACAGGAAAGGTATCACCCACTACAGCCCACTGAGGTTCTCCAAAAAGGCAAAGCACTTTTCCCATATCATGCATCAGGCCCACGAGCACCATCCAGTCAGGATGACCGTCTTTTCTGATGGCTTCAGAAGTTTGAAGCAAATGCTGAAACTGGTCCAGGTCAGTGTCAGGATCAGAATCGTCCACCAGTTCATTCAGGAAATCAAATGCATCCCAGATGGGCATTTCCTTTTTGTCAAATGAAAGGTATTGCCTTCTTTTTTCCATCACAAAATCATAGGTCTGATAAGTATGGTTCAACCTGTAAAATTCACGTACGGTATCACGTGCAGGTTCTTCGTAGTTCCTGTATGATTCTGTCGCTTTTGCGGTAGCAATTTTTTCCGGATCAGGGTACCTTTCAAGCAAGTCGTCTTCCCACTCATCCAGGCTGCCCAGTGGATTGATTTCTTTTGAGGAGAACTGATTGTTCTGCATGGTAGTTTGTTTTATTTAATTCAAATAAAGTTAAAAATTATCCTGAAGAATTGTTCAAAGGAACAGCATAATTTCTGACCAATCAATCATTTTTAGCGAATTTTTACTTATTTTAATGTCAATTAACCCAAGCCAACGATTGCCATGAATCTTCATTTTGCCGATTATCTCGTCATTTTCATCTATTTCGTTTTTGTAGTTGCCGTAGGTTTTATCATCAAGAAAAAAATCACCTCCAGCAATGACTTTCTGAACAGCAACAAAAGCATTCCCCTCTGGATCACTTCGCTGGCATTTATTTCTGCCAATCTTGGTGCACAAGAGGTGCTCGGGATGGTGGCTTCAGGAGCCAAGTACGGCATCATGACAGTTCATTTTTATTGGGTCGGCGCCATCTTCGCCATGGTGTTTCTCGGTGTTTTCATGATGCCCTTTTATTATGGCAGCAAGGCAAGAAGCGTGCCGGAGTATCTGTTTTTGCGTTTCGATGAAAAGACAAGAGCATTGAATGCACTCACTTTTGCAGCCATGACCATTTTCTCTTCAGGGATTTCATTGTATGCCCTGGCCAAACTATTGGAGGTCATCCTGCATTGGAATTTCGACCTCTGCATCTGGATTGCAGCAGGTATTGTGATGGCCTATACTTTACTGGGAGGACTGACCAGTGCAGTGTACAACGAAGTCCTGCAGTTTTTCCTGATCGTCTTGGGATTATCGCCACTGGTGATTGTGGCATTGCAGGATGCCGGTGGATGGGACACCATCAAAGCCAACCTTGAACCCCAATTGACACATGCATGGAAGTACATGGGTGATGCAGATGCCAACCCCATGGGAATACATTTCATGTCATTGATTTTTGGATTGGGTTTTGTCATGTCTTTTGGATATTGGTGCACAGATTTTCTTGTTGTCCAACGTGCCATGATTGCCAAAAACATGAGTGCTGCCCAGCGCACACCAATCATCGCTGCCATCCCTAAAATGTTCATGCCATTGATTGTTGTTCTGCCCGGTGTAATTGCGATTGCCTTGACCAAGTCAGCATTGGATTCAGGTGATTACAGGATTCCAACCGATGCCGCTGGGGGATACGATTATACCATGACGCTGCCTTCCTTGATTTCACATTATTACCCCAGCGGTTTGCTGGGGGTTGGCATAACGGCCTTGATTGCCTCTTTCATGAGTGGAATGGCGGGCAATGTTACCGCCTTCAATGCAGTGTTCACCTATGATATTTACCAGGCCTATTTCTTTAAAAACAAGTCTGATAAGCATTACCTGAATGTTGGAAAGCTTGTTACCCTTTTTGGTATTTTATTCTCTATTGGAACAGCCTATATAGCAGCCAGTTTCAACAACATCAACGATTTTCTGCAGCTGGTATTCAGCTTTGTCAATGGCCCGCTTTTTGCCACCTTCTTGTTGGGCATGTTCTGGAAAAGAACAACCGGCCATGGAGCATTCTGGGGATTGGTGGCCGGTACATTGGCCGCAGCCATTACCCATGGTCTTACCATTGCCGAGGGGAAAGGTGGATGGATATCTCCCATCTATCCCATCAGCAGCGGGATGGGACAGGCATTCATTGTCGCTTCCTTTTCATGGATTGCCAATTTCTTTACAACAATCGCCGTCAGTCTTGTTACGAAACCCAAGCCAGACGAGGAATTGAAAGGATTGGTTTACTCCCTCACAGAAAAAGTATATGGTACTGAAAAGCGCTGGTACCTGAAGCCTGCTCCTTTGGGCATCATCTTGTTGATCATCACCATCTTATTGAACATCATTTTCTTCTAAAACCAGTAACATGTCTGAAAAATTAAATCAACTGAGTTTTATCATTGGCGTTTTTTTCATTTTGGTTGCGCTTGTGTTGTTGATTGGTTATGCAGCAACTAGCACACTCAAACACAGCATCAATCTTTATACTGGAATTGCGATGATGGTTTTTGGACTGGTGATGACAAGACTCAAGGCTTGATAGACTCAATATTCACATTAGCATTCATTCACAACAATAATTTAGCATATGGCAGCACAACCATGGCGAACAGGAAAAATCATCCGCATTGAAGATGAAACGGCCTCTACCAAAAAGTTCTGGGTACAAATTCCGGAACTGGAAAGGTTTGATTTCGTTCCTGGACAGTTTGTAACACTTGACCTCCCCATACACGAACAGCCCAACAAGCGTTGGAGGAGCTACTCCATTGCCTCTGCACCAGATGGAACCAATGTTTTTGAATTGATCATTGTCCTGATGGAAGGTGGTTTAGGAACAACCTATCTGTTCAACGAAGCAACCGTTGGTACAACTTTTCCAGTGCGTGGCCCACAGGGTCATTTTGTGTTGACAGATCCTATCACCACTGATATTTTCATGGTATGTACTGGTACCGGGATTGCACCTTTCCGGTCCATGATCCAGCACATCCACCACAACAATATTCCCCACAAGGATATTTACCTGATTTATGGTACCCGAAAATGCTCTGATGCGCTCTATCTTGAAGAGTTGATGGACCTGAAGCAAAAGTTGCCAAACTTTCATTATTTCCCAACTTTCTCAAGGGAAGAGACAGTCCCTGAAGGGCTTTGCATTGGGTATGTTCATGGCATATATGAACAGCTGATGGAAGGTAAAACAGAAATGCCCCATTTTTATCTCTGTGGCTGGAAAGACATGATCAATGATGCCAGGCAACGCATTCAGAACCTGGGTATCGATAAAAAATCAATCCATTTCGAATTGTACGGCTAGAGTAGTCCAATCAAAAAACAAACAGATGATACAAACGGTTAAAAAAACATTCATAGGCGTAGGAATTTTATTTATTTCGATTTCAGTCATGGCGCAAAAAAAGATCAACGACAACTGGATAGACTGGGCCAATTTCAAAAGATATGAGGCTGAAAACAATAAAGTAACCCCGCCTTTGAAAAGTGAAACCCGTGTTGTGTTCATGGGTAATTCCATTTTTGAAGGCTGGATCAGGCTTCGGCCCGAATTTTTTTCCGGCAAACCTTATTTTGACAGGGGAATCAGTGGGCAGACAACACCGCAGATGTTGCTGAGAATGTATGATGACGTGATTGCTTTGCAACCCGACATCATGGTGCTCAAGGCAGGCATCAACGACATTGCGGAAAACAATGCGCCCTATAATCCAGCCCATACACTGGACAACATCAAAGCCATGGTTCAATTGGCAAGGTTCAACAAGATCAAGGTAATTCTCTGTTCAGTGCTTCCTGCATCTGATTTTAAGTGGCGTCCAGGGCTGGAACCTGCAGACAAGGTGATAGCGCTCAATGAGGCCATCAAACAGTTTGCCAATGAAAATAAATTTTATTACCTGGATCTCTATAGTGCAGTGGTAGATGAAAACAAGGGCATGAGAAAAGAATATGCAAGTGATGGTGTTCATCCAACAGCAGAAGGCTACAAAGTGATGGAGCCATTGCTGGAAGAGGCCATCAAAAAAGTAAGAAAATAATCAACGCTTTCTTCCGGTCCTGTTGACGAGCTTGGGGATGATGGTGTCAAATCTAGCTTGTTGTGCTGGTGTGCAGAACTGGCGCAATTTTGTAAAGTGCATGTAAGTTCTTGAATCGGCTTCAAGGTTCTTTTTACTGATCAGCAACAAGATGTTTTGAGCAGTGCTGTCTTCAATGTTTTTGTCCAATTGACGGTAAAGGCTGTCTTTCAATTGGCGGACATCACTCCACAAAGGTTTCATGTCCTTGAAATACTCTTCTTTGAGAACCTTGAAGGTATCAATCTGGTTCTGCTCTAGGCCAACCTCGGCATACCAGGCAGACACATCATTGCCTTTTCTTTTCTTTACAACAGGCTGGTTGCCTGACTGCATGAGCAGGTACCCGAGCAAAATATTGGAGGCAACCAAAATGATTACCAGGAAAAGCATCCACCTGTATCTTGTTTGGCTCATTATGGTAGTTCGTTTGTTTCGTAAGGATTGATATCATGCTGCACATACTCAGCGGCAAGGGGTTGTCCCAAATCATCCATTGCATTTTGCTTGTTGAAGCTGTTTGACACCAGGTATCCATTGATGGCGATGAAAAACAGGGCAATGGCCAGGGCAAAAGCGGGGCGTGTAATGAACCTGAAAAATACCATCTCCGGTCGGTTTTCCTCTTTTTTCATCCGGGCCTGTATCCTGGTGAAAAGAAAAGGTGACCCCTCTGCCCTTTGGATTCCCTCCAGGCTGTTGATGACTTCTTCTGATGTAAATTTCATTTTCATGTGTTCCTTGCTTTATAGTAGATGCCTTTTTTTTCAGGATATTGCGGCATCAGTCCAAGTTATAAAAGTTTTTTAATATTTCCTTTAGGTTTGTCTTTGCCCTGTGCAACAAAGATTCAACAGCCGAAAGACTTGTTTTCATGATTTCAGCAACTTCCTGATAGCTCAATCCCTCCACCTTGTTGAGCACAAACGCAATTTGTTGGTTCTCAGGCAATTCCTTGATTGCCTTGAAAAGAATTGTCGATTTTTCCCGGTTGTCCAATGCCACACCAGGGTGATGAAAATCAGCCAGTTCAATGGTGGGCTCATTGTTTTCACCCAGGATAGGGCTTAAAAAGCCAAATCTCTTTTTTCTTTTTTTTCTTCGGATGAATTCCAAAGCTGTGGTCACTGCTACCCGGTATACCCATGTAGAAAGGGCAGATTCCCCCTTGAATTGGTGGATTGACTCAAAAACCTTGATGAAAACATCCTGCGTCACATCTTCGGTATCTTCATGGTTTTGCAGGAAACCAAGAACGGTGTTGAACACAAGCGATTGCCTGGTTTCCACCAATTCCTTGAAGGCAAGCCCATCGCCCGCTTTTAACCGCAATATCAGTTCCTGCTCAACCAAAACGATTTTTTATTTGTACCGGACTAAAGATAAACAGAATTGATGCCGTTTTCCACCTTTAAGCCAATAATTCCATGATCGGCAAAACGCTAAATCTTTCCTTGCATTTTTCAACTCCCATTTTTTGTTTATGTTTGAAAAAAACAAAACAATATGTCTTCATTTGAATGGAAAGGTGTTTTTCCCGCTTTGCTTACCCCTTTTGATGCCAATGATCAGGTGGACCTTGCTATGTATGAAAAAAATTTGGATGCGCAGGTGGATGCCGGAATACATGGGATCATCATTGGAGGCTCTCTTGGAGAGGCGAGTACACTTAGCCTGGAGGAGAAAGAGTCGTTGGTGAAGTTTTCCGTAAAAAAACTTGCAGGCAAGCTCCCTGTGATCATGAACATTGCCGAAGGCTCCACCAAAGAGGCCATTCAACAGGCTAAATTGGCAAAGGAATGGGGTGCTGATGGCATCATGCTGTTGCCCCCCATGCGCTACAAGGCGGATGACAGGGAAGTGGTAGAATTTTTCAAGGCCGTAGCTGCCAATACCGATCTGCCGATCATGATTTACAACAATCCGGTGGATTATAAGATAGATGTCACCCTTGACATGTTTGAAGAGTTGTCATCTATTCCCCATATCAATGCCATCAAGGAATCCACCCGTGATGTAACCAATATTACACGCTTGAAAAACAGGTTTGGCGACAGGTTTGCTGTTCTTTGTGGCGTGGATCCCCTGACGGTGGAAGAATTGGCCCTGGGTGCAGATGGACTGGTGGCAGGGTTGGTGGATGCATTTCCAAAGGAAACCGTTATCATGTACAACCTGGTTAAAGCAGGTAAATTGGAAGAAGCCATCAAGATATACCGCTGGTTCATGCCGCTGCTTGAGCTGGACATCCATCCCAAATTGGTGCAATACATCAAGTTGGCTGCTGCCCAAACCGGCATTGGTTCTGAGCATGTGCGTGCACCACGCTTGCCATTGGTTGGTGAAGAACGGGAAAGAATCCTCAAGGTCATCAATGATGGCATTGCTTCAAGGCCGGTACTTTAACATTCACACAGGCTATTGCTCTCAAAGGTGATGCCAATCAAAATACTGTATACCATGTTTTCAGATGCAACCATAGAACAGGTCAATGATGCCATGATGCGATCTGGCAAAGCTTTCAAGAGCTATGCTAAATCTTCACTGGAACTCCGTGCCAGTTTGTTGCGTGCCATTGCCACGGAAATTGAAGCATTGGGTGATGCACTCATTGAAGTTACCATGCGAGAGACCCATCTTCCAGAAGCAAGACTGAAGGGAGAGCGGGGGAGAACCATGTACCAATTGACCAGTTATGCTGATGCCTGTGAAAAAGGAGATTGGCTTGAAGCAAGGATCTGTACTGCCCTTCCAGACAAGGTGCCGGCAAGACCCGATATCAGGAAAATGCTGGTTCCATTAGGCCCTGTAGTAGTTTTTGGTTCAAGCAATTTCCCCTACGCCTACTCAACAGCGGGAGGAGACACAGCTTCCGCATTGGCTGCGGGTTGTACGGTGGTGGTAAAGGCACATCCTGCTCATCCTGAAACATCTGCCATGGTAGCGGGTGCCATTAGCAAGGCCCTTGATAAAATGCAAATGTCTCAAGACATCTTCATTCATCTGAATGGAGCCTCGCATGCAGTGGGTGAGGCGCTTGTCAAAAATGAACATGCAAAAGCTGTCGGGTTCACCGGTTCTTTCACTGGAGGAATGGCGTTGTTCAAATGGGCCAACCAAAGGAAGGAACCCATCCCAGTTTTTGCAGAAATGGGCAGTGTCAATCCGGTATTTTTGTTTGAGGAGAAACTATCATCAGACCCTGCCGGCATTGCCAAAATGTATGCCGACTCGATCAGCCTGGGAGTAGGCCAGTTCTGCACAAACCCCGGCATCATCATTGGCATAGACTCTGCAGCATTGCAGGCTTTCATTTCCTTTCTGGGAGAAAAAATGGATGCCATTACCGTTGGCAAAATGCTTCATCAAGGCATTGCAGATGCATTTGTCAAAAAAGCAGCAACGGTACTGCAGCATCCTGCCGTGTCAACAGTTTCCACTTCGTTGAATGCCTCGAATTTGTCAGCCCCTAGGCCCATTATCGCATCAGTTTCTGCTGCTGCATTTTTGCAGAATCCTTCTTTGAAAGAAGAAGTGTTTGGGCCATTTTCCATGGTGGTGGTTTGCAACGATGCTGATGAAATGAAGGCTGTTGCAGCTGCGATGGATGGACAGCTTACCTCTACCATCATGGCAACGGAAACTGAAGCCTTGGCGAATACAGCCATCATTGATTTGGTTGCAGAAAAATGTGGCAGGATCATCATGAATGGCGTGCCCACTGGTGTTGAGGTTTGTTATGCCATGCAACATGGTGGCCCTTTTCCCGCTTCAACTGATTCAAGGTTTACTTCTGTTGGGCCTGATGCCATCAAGCGCTTTGCACGCCCCATGTCTTTCCAGAACTATCCTGATGCATTGCTGCCTGATGAATTGAAAGCCGAAAATCCACTGATGATCAATCGGATCATAGAATAAACAAAATACATGCGCAGCATCCTTTTTGTCTTACTGTTTTTTGCACAATTTTCTCGCGCACAAACCGCACCTGAGCCTGCTCATCCCGTGCTAAAATCAGCCCTGAAAAAAATTGCTGATTTCAACGAACAGGAGAGAAAACTGGAGCTTGCTGCTGGCTTTCCATTGGGCTTGCATGGAGAGGTTGAAGCAAAAAGAAGGCATGATTTTTTTGTTGGATTGGAAAAGGAAATCAGGTTGATTGATACCCGTCAACTGAGCTTTACCGATGAGATCAATGCTGCATTGCTGCTCTACAGTTTTGAGGACGATATTTCAGATTTCAAATACGGTTCTTACCTGAATCCGATTCTTTCAGAGGGAGGATTCCATACCAATATAACAGGCATTTCCAATGCAAGGCTGAGCACCTTGAAGGATGCGGAAGACTATATTGCCAAATTGAATGACCTACCCCGTTACATGGAAGAACATTTTAACTTGATGCGAAAGGGGCTCGCGCTTGGAATCGCACAACCCTATGATGTGGTAAAGCAGTTCTCCAATACTTACGAAGTACAGATTGTTGCCAATCCAGAGGCCTCATCTTTTTGGAAGCCATTCTCAAAAAAGCCTGCCAGTATTACAGATGCTGATTGGCTGGCGATCGTCCAAAAAGGAAGACAGGCAATTCTTTCCAGTGCAGTTGTAGCGTACAAGCATGTCAAGTCTTTTTTTGAAAAAGAATACCTGGCAAAAGCTCCAAAAAAACCTGGGGCACAATTTTTCCCATCCGGTTTGGAATTTTACCAAGAAAGGGTCAAGCATTTCACCACTACTGATTTGGGCCATGATTCCATTTACAACATTGGTTTGAAAGAAGTGGCGCGCATCAAACTGGCCATGGAAGAAGTGAAGTCACAAGTAGGTTTTCAGGGAGACATGAAAGCTTTCATACAATCACTCAGAACAGATCCCAGGTTCTATCCTACCAGTGGCGAGGCACTGCTGAAAGAGGCCTCGTTCATTGCAAAAAAAATTGATGGAAAACTGCCTACGCTTTTCGGCCGTCTTCCCCGTCAGCCCTATGGTGTAGAGCCAGTGCCATCAGAAATAGCGCCAACCTATACCGCAGGGCGGTATTCTCCGGCACCCATCAAAAGCACCAGGTCTGGAAACTATTGGGTCAACCTCTACAACCTGCCTTCAAGAAGTCTTTACACATTGGAGGCACTCACTTTGCATGAAGCTGTGCCAGGTCATCATCTGCAAATGTCACTCACCCAGGAGCTTGAAAATCTTCCCAATTTTCGCAGGAACTTGTATGTCAATGCCTTCGGAGAAGGCTGGGGGCTGTATGCAGAATCCCTTGGCTATGACATAGGACTTTACAAAGATCCTTACAGCCGTTTTGGACAGTTGACCTACGACATGTGGAGAGCCTGCAGACTGGTGATTGATGTAGGGCTACATGCCAAAGGCTGGACAAGGGAACAGGCAGTTGCTTATCTCGCAGACAATACCGCACTTTCTCTGCACGAGGTCAATACAGAAATCAACAGGTACATTGCATGGCCAGGTCAGGCACTGGCCTATAAAATGGGAGAATTAAAAATCAAGGAGCTGCGTCAGCGAGCAGCATCAGCCCTGGGTGATAAATTTGACATCAGGCAGTTTCACGATCTCCTGCTTTCAGAAGGAACACTTACCTTGAGGCTGATGGAAAAACTGGTCGACAGGTACATCGAAACAACCAAATAAGCACCTATTAAATAGGGGATAGAAGCATGGTATTTTTCTGCACCAAACCATCCTCCAGTTGAATAGATAAGATAGAAACCTGTGACCATTTTCAGGGCTTCCCAACCAGGAGCCTGCTTGTCAGCATCCATCAAAGATGTGAGCGCATAGATGTATAGGAAGATGAACAATCCATATTGGAAAATTCCAGGGCTGCCAATGATGGCAAGGTTCCCAAAGAGATAGGAAATGAAGAGCAAGAGAATTAACAATTGGAGCATGGCCCAGTTCCTGATGCCAGGGCTGCTGGGTGGATCGTATTTCTCAAACGCATAAACATCCTCAATTTTTTTCAGCGGATATTTCTCTATCACATCTGCCGGTCTCCATCCTGTTGGCATGAACCAAATCCTGGCCTTGTCCATCCAATGGCTTGTTCTCCATGCATCCCTCACCAACTGAAGCATGTGTTGAAAATTGATTTTGATGGGGTTCCATGTCGCAACAGGATGGGTGATACCATATACTGGTGGAATGTCTTTTCGCTCTTCCTGGAAACTGCCAAACAGCTTGTCCCATACAATGAATACCTGTGAATAGTTTTTGTCGATGTACTCAGGGTTGATGGCATGGTGAACCCTGTGGTGCGATGGGGTTACAATGATTTTCTCTAAAATACCCATCCTGTCAATGTGCTGTGTATGGTACCAGAACTGAATGAACAGGTGAAGCGGAGCAACTACAGCAATCACATTTCCTGGTACGCCCAGCAAGGCCGCTGGCAACAGAAAGAACGTGAATAATTTGAAAAATACGGAGATGCTTTGCCGCAGGGCACAAGCCAGGTTGAACTCTTCACTGCTGTGGTGAATGATATGGGCATTCCAGAATATATTGGTGGTATGCTGAATCCTGTGTATCCAGTAGCCTGAGAAATCAAGTGCAATAAAGGCAATTACATAAACAGCCACACCTTCTTCAATCCTGGTGATGGCCAAATGCCTGACCATCCAGCCATAACTGATGATGGCCACACTGAGCCCCAGAACATCTTTGGTAACATTGGTGATGCCAGAAGCAAGTGATGAAACCATGTCCATGGTCCTTACTGTGTCATTGCCTTTTTTCCAGCCGTACCATTTTTCCAGCAAGACCAGTAAAAGGAATATCGGCATGGCGATCAATAAAATCTTACCATAAGTCTCCATATACAACCAATTAGACGTCCAATTTCGTTCATTTTATTTAAATTGTACACCTATGTCTACCCAAGCCCTTTCCCTGCCTTTGAAGCGTGTAACACACCAGTTGTCTGGCCATGTTTTTGAATGTGTTGATGCACATACCTGCGGCAATCCTGTGAGGCTGGTGGTCTCAGGTGGCCCTGCATTGGAGGGCAACAACATGAGTGAGAAACGCCAGCATTTTTTGCGCGAATTTGATTGGATAAGGAAAGGGCTGATGTTCGAACCCCGGGGCCACGACATGATGAGCGGCAGCATTCTGTATCCACCCCATGATCCCGAGAACGATTTTGCTGTTTTGTTTATTGAAACCAGCGGGTGTCTTCCCATGTGCGGACATGGCACCATCGGCACCATCACTGCGGCCATTGAATCGGGTCTTGTAAAACCAAAGATCAATGGAAAAATCAGGATGGAAGCCCCAGCCGGACTGGTGCAAATTGAATACAAGATGTTGGGGGATAAGGTCAGTTCAGTGCGCCTCACCAATGTTCCAGGGTATCTTGATCAGGCCGATTTGCCAGTGGACTGTCCTGGTCTTGGAAACATCAGGGTGGATGTTGCTTATGGTGGAAATTTTTATGCCATTGTTGATGTACAGGAAAACTTTCCTGGTCTGGAACATTTTACTTCAGACCAGCTGATCAGCATGGCCAGACAGCTCAGGAAGAACATCAACGCATTGTATACTTTTGTGCATCCTGAAAATCCTACCATTCATTCCTGTAGCCATATCCTTTGGTGTGGCGCTGTGATTGACCCCAACTCAACTGCCCGCAATGCTGTTTTTTATGGAGACAAGGCCATCGATCGATCACCTTGTGGAACAGGAACCAGTGCCCGCATGGCTCAGTGGTACACCAAAGGAAAATTGAAAAAAGGAGATGAATTCATACATGAAAGCATCATTGGCAGCACATTCACCGGAAGGATAGAAGAGGAGACTTTTGTCAATGGCAAGCCTGCCATGCGCCCATCCATTGAAGGTTGGGCAAAAATATACGGACACAATACTATTTCGATCGACATAGAAGACGACCCTTATGCACATGGGTTTCAAGTCATTTAAAACCAGAACATGAAAAGAGTTAGCTTGTTTTTTTGCCTTTTGTTGACCATTGCTGCACATTCTCAGCAAAGCAACATGATGATGTATGATAAGCCAGCAAGTCATTTTGAGGATGCCCTTCCCATTGGAAATGGTAGGATTGGTGGCATGGTCTATGGAGGAATTGCGAAAGACAGGATATCACTGAATGAGGCAACGCTTTGGGCTGGATATCCGGTGGATGCCAACATGAATCCAGCAGCAAAGCAATACCTTCCCCTGGTTCGGGAGGCGCTGTTTGCAGGCGATTACAAAAAAGCAGACAGCCTTACCAAATTCATCCAGGGCAAGTTCTCGGCTTCGTATGCACCACTTGGTAATCTTTGGATGCATTTCAATTTGAAAGAGGCCAGCCAATATTCCAGAACACTCGACATACGCAGGGGAGTAGTCACAGTTTCAATGGAGGCAGATGGTACAACCTATTCAAGGGAATATTTTGTTTCCCATCCGGATCAATTGATGTTCATCAGGCTCAGCGCTAAAGGCAAGAACAAAATGAACATTGAGCTGACCATGAACAGCCTGCTCCGTCATAAGCTGATGCCATCAGGAAAAGGATTGGCCATGAACGGTATCGCACCCTCCCTTGCAGAGCCCAGTTACCGTGGCAACATGCCCAATGCCGTGCAGTACGACAGTGCCAACGCCATGCGTTTTACAAGCATGGTTAAAGTGCTCTCCAACAATGGCAAACAAAAAAATACCGATTCCTCCATACAGCTTTCAGATGCCTCTGAAATCCTGTTGGCCATATCGCTTGCCACCAGTTTCAATGGATTTGACAAGCATCCTGTGAAGGAAGGAAAGGATGAAAAGGTGTTGGCAGCAAAGCCCTTGCAGCAACTTGCTGTTACCGACTATCCTGCCATCCTCAAAAAACATGTGGCTGATTTTTCACGCTACATGGACAGGGTTTCGCTTGATTTGGGAGCATCTTCCACAGCCAATTTACCCGTGGATCTGCGGTTGAAAAACTTTTCAAAGGGCCAATCGGACAATGCGCTCGTTTCTCTTTATTTTCAGTTCGGTCGCTACCTCATGGTCAGTGCCTCTCGCACGCCAGAAGTGCCCATGAACCTGCAGGGAATATGGAATGAGCAGGTCAGGCCACCTTGGAGCAGCAACTACACCATCAACATCAATACACAGATGAACTATTGGCCAGTTGAATCAACGAATCTCACTGAGTTTCATCAACCCATGATGGGCTTCATCAAAAACCTCAGCAAGACGGGCGCTGTCACAGCCAAATCCTTTTATGGATTGGATGGATGGGTGGCGCACCACAACACAGATGTTTGGGGCATTTCAAACCCTGTAGGCGATTTTGGAAAGGGAGACCCTGTATGGGCCAACTGGACCATGGGGGGCACATGGATGAGCACCCACCTTTGGCAACATTTTCTTTTTTCCAACGATACTGTCTTCCTCAAAAAAGAGGCTTATCCCTTGATGCGCGGTGCAGCCCTTTTCTGTCTCCAGTTTCTGGTGAAAGATCCTTCTGGTAAGTTGGTCACTGCACCTTCGACATCCCCTGAAAATGTATTCATTACTGACAAAGGGCTGAAGGGAGCGGTGTTGTTTGGCGGTACTGCTGACCTTGCCATGATCAGGGAATTGTTTACCAATGTGATTGATGCAGATAAGATACTGAAGCAGGATCCTGCATTCTCCAATCAGTTGAAGCAGGCCCTGGAACAAATGCATCCCTACCAGGTTGGTAAAAAGGGAAACCTACAGGAATGGTACTACGACTGGGCCGACAATGACCCCAACCACCGCCATGTTTCCCATTTGTTTGGTCTCTATCCTGGAGCTTCCATCACCATGTCAAAGCAGCCTGCATTGGCCAACGCGGTGAAGCGTTCACTGGAACTGCGCACCAACAATGGCACAGGCTGGTCGATTGCCTGGAAAATCAACTTATGGGCAAGATTACAAAATGGTGAGAGGGCATATGATGCGATCAAAACCATCCTCACCTATTACCCTGCAGACCGCAACGAAGTCAAAATGGCCGGTGGTGGAACTTATCCCAATCTTTTCGATGCACATCCTCCTTTTCAGATTGACGGCAATTTTGGGGCTACTTCAGGAATCGCTGAAAGGCTGATGCAGAGCCATGATGGAGAAATCCTCTTGCTGCCAGCTTTGCCTGCTGAATGGGCAACTGGTTCCGTCAAGGGCCTGAAGGCGAGGGGCAATTTGACAGTGGACATTTCATGGGAAAACGGAAAGCTCAAGACTGCTGTAATTAGACCATCAACCTCTATTAAAAAGCAAGTGAGATATGGTGAAAAAACATGGCAGATCAGTTCAAACAAACCGTTGACCATAAAATTGTAACCCAATCAAACAATCATCATGGCTATCCACAGGATTATCAGCACAGGATTTTTAATGCTTGCATCCTTATTTGTTGCTGCCCAACAGACCAGCGTTAAAATCAATCCGGTTAACTTCTCTAAGGTGATCATCAATGATGATTTTTGGAAGCCCAAGATTGACAAGGTCGCTTCAAAAACATTGGCCGCCTGTATTTACCAGACAGAAGTGAATACGGGACGGATCCGAAATTTTGAAAAGGCTGCAAGAGGAAAGGGAGAAAAACACGAAGGGATTTTCTACGATGATTCAGATGTGTACAAGGCAATTGAAGCAATGGCTTATGCCATCAAGCTCACAGGTGACAAGGCACTTGAGCAAAAAGCAGATGAGTGGATTGACAAGATCGCCTCAGCACAGCAAGCCGATGGTTACCTGAATACTTATTATACCCTCACAGGATTGGACAAGCGCTGGTCTGACATGGACAAACACGAGGATTATTGTGGCGGACACATGCTGGAGGCTGCAGTGGCTTATTTCGATGCAACCGGAAAAAAGAAGTTGCTCGATGTAAGCAAACGTTGGGCTGATCATTTCGATGCAACTTTTGGTCCTGGAAAAAGAAACTGGGTAACTGGCCACCAGGAGCTGGAGCTGGCACTGGTTAAGCTTTATAAAGCTACAGGGGAGAAACGATACCTTACACTCGCCGATTGGCTCCTTTCTGAACGAGGCAAGAATCATGGCATAGGCACTCAATGGAAAAACGGCAAGGGTACCGATTATTCACAGGACCTGCTTCCTGTGAAGGAGCAATCAGAAATCACAGGGCATGCAGTTCGCGCCATGTATCTCTATACTGGTGCGGCAGATGTGGCAGCGCATACCGGAGACCAAGACTACCTGCTGGCCATGAGAAGGGTATGGCAGGATGTGGTCTTTCGCAACATGTACATCACCGGTGCCATTGGCTCTGCAGGAAGAAACGAAGGCTTTTCAAAAGACTATGACTTGCCCAATGAACAGGCTTACTGTGAAACCTGCGCCTCTGTGGGCATGGTGTTTTGGAACCAGCGCATGAACAGCCTTACAGGCAAAGCTGAATACATCGATGTACTGGAAAGAAGTTTGTACAATGGTGCGTTGGATGGACTCTCACTGAGCGGGGATCGTTTTTTCTATGGTAATCCACTGGCCTCACAGGGCAACCACAGCCGCAGGGAATGGTTTGGAACCGCATGCTGTCCATCCAATATTGCAAGGTTGATTACTTCTGTCGGTGGGTATATTTATGGCCAGGAAAGCAACAAGATTTACATCAATCTTTTTGTGGGCAGTGAGTCTTCATTTGATCTGGCGAACTCAACCATGAAAATCAAAACATCCACTTCCTATCCTTGGAAAGGGAAAGTAAGCTGTAGCATCTCCATGAGCAAAAAAGAAAAAGCCTCCATTGCATTCAGGATTCCAGGATGGCTCAGGGACACGCCAGCACCTGGCAATCTTTATTCATTTCTTAATCAGTCTACAGCAGCACCAACAATACTTGTCAATGGTAAATTGGTTGCATTCAAAGAAGAAAACGGATATGCCATCATTGAAAAAGTATGGGAAGATGGTGATAAGATAGAATATGCAATGCCCATGGAGGTACGCAAAATCGCCTCAAGAAAAGAACTGGTGGACAACAACTACAGAATGGCATTGCAGCGCGGGCCGATTGTTTATTGTGTTGAAGGCGCAGACAACAATGGCAAAGCATGGAATATTTTTTCCCCGGCAACTGCCACATTTGAGGCTGAAAATTTTAATGTGTTGGATGAAAAAGTAGTCAGCCTTGTTTCAACATTGCCTGTATTACACATCAATGCAGATGGACAATCAACCCAAACCATCAACCAAAAAGTGCGCGCAATACCCTATTATACTTGGTGCAACCGGGGAAGCAATCCCATGCAGGTTTGGTTGCCAACCGTATACAAGGACATCAAAATAAATTACTAATACCAATCGGGGAAGGGTAATTCCTAATTCAACTAACTTTGGAAAAAAGGAAAGCATGAGCAAGGTTATCGTAGCAGGAGGTGGTGTAATTGGACTGTGTACGGCCTATTACTTGAACAAAGCGGGCCATGAAGTGACCCTGATAGACAAGGGAGACCTGAAGCATGGTACATCTTTTGGCAATGCAGGATACATTTCGCCCAGTCATTTTATTCCACTCGCTTCACCAGGAATTGTTGCCAAGGGTTTGCAATGGATGCTCAGTTCCAGCTCACCGTTTTACATCAAGCCTAGGCTAGATATGGATCTTATCCGATGGGCTTTGACCTTCTGGAAAAGGTCCGGTAAGGCTACGATGGAAAGGAATATCCCTCATCTCAACAATATTTTGCACCTCAGCCGTGAACTCACTACGGCAATCCGCAACGATTTGGGAAATCAATTCAGGATGGAGGAAAAGGGGTGCTTCATGTTGTACAAAAGCGCCTTGACCGAAAAGCACGAATTGGAACTTGCTAAAGAAGCAGCAGATCTGAACATTGAAACCCGCGTGTTCAACGCCAAGGAAATCCAGGACATGGAGCCAGAAGTGGAGGTCAATGTGAGGGGAGGAGTTTTGTACCCGATTGATGCTCATTTGCATCCTGGCGATTTGATGCAAACCATTCATGATCACTTGCAACAGTCTGGTGTGAAATTTCAATTGGAAACAACCATTACCGGGTTTGAAAAACAGGGAAGAAAAGTATCCAAGGTACTGACGGACAAAGGGGATTTCACTGGAGACGAGATTGTGCTTGCCACAGGTTCATGGCTACCTGTAACCAGCAGAGACCTTGGAATAGACCTTCTTCTCCAGGCAGGAAAGGGATACAGCATGACCTTCGATGCGGTAGAGAAAAACCTTCATTATCCTGCAATCCTTGTTGATGACAGGGTAGCAATGACTCCAATGGGAGCCGATCTCAGGATGGGCGGAACCATGGAGATCAGCGGCATAGGTTCACCCATGTTGATGAAAAGGGTTCAGGCAATTTTCAAGGCTGCAAAAAGCTATTTTCCAGATTTGCCAGTTGCATTTCCATCCCAGGACAAAATTTGGCATGGCCTGAGGCCATTGAGCCCAGACGGTCTTCCTTATATTGGCCGACATTCAAAATACGACAATATTGTAATGGCAGGTGGCCACGCCATGCTTGGGCTCTCTCTTGCAGCAGCAACAGGTAAATTGGTTGAGGAGATTGTTGGCGGGTTGAAGACCAGTATCGACATCAGTGCATTCAATGTAGAGCGATAAAAATATAAATCAAGCATATGAAAAAATCAATGTTATTGTTTTCAATTGTACTGTCCATCGCATCAGGTGCAATGGCCCAGAGCCTCAATAAAATATGGGCATCCGACACCACCCTGAAAGTTCCAGAGTCTGTGCTGCTGGACAGCAAAAACCAACGTTTGTATGTTACCAATATCGATGGAAAGGGACCTTGGGACAAGGATGGCAAGGGGTCTATTTCACTGTTGACCCTTTCTGGAAAAATCCTTAATCCTGATTGGATCAAAGGGCTTCATGCTCCGAAAGGCATGACCATGTTCAGTGATTTTCTGGTTGTGGCTGATGTTGATTCTGTGGTGATCATCGAAGTCACCAAGGCTCAGATTGTAAAAAAGATTTACATCGAAGGAGCAAAGGCCTTGAACGATATCACATCAGACAAACGTGGCAACATGTATGTGTCTGATTCAAGGACCAAGAAAATCCATTTTATTGATGTGGATAAGCTGGAAGTGAGTTTGTTTGCTGAAGGGCTCAATGGCCCGAATGGGCTGCATTATGTTGACAAGACATTGTACTTCACCGATGCCGGGGCACTTTACAAGTTTGGAAAGGACAAGGCGAAAATACTCATTACCGAAGGCATGGAAGGGGGTACTGATGGCATAGAGCAGGTGGATGAAAATACATTTTTGGTGTCCTGCTGGGCAGGTTCCATTTGGCTGGTAAAAACCAATGGCGAGAAGAAACTATTGCTCAATACCAGTAAAGAGGGCATCAACACCGCTGATATTGGATATGACAAGAAAAACAAGATTGTCTATGTTCCTACATTTTGGAAGAACCATGTGGCTGCATACCAACTTCAATAAATGATTTCATTCAAAAAAGAAAGGCACAGGGTAGTCAAACCTTGTGCCTTTCTTTTTTTTTTAGCGGTATCAAGCATCATTTGCCCAACTTGCTCTCAAGGTATTTCACCATTTCACTGTTTCCAGCTATTTTCAGTTTGTTCATGATGCCTCCCAGAATCATGCCATTGATATAAGGGTTTACCTGCTCTTTGACCTGTGCAGGTAATTCATCCCTGAAAGCAGTGATCATGTCGATGGATTTTTTTATCCTCTCATTGCTTTTCATTGATCCGGTCATTTCAGCGATCTGTTGCATCAGCATGAACTTCTCATTGGTCATGCCCATTTCGCTAAACTTATCAGCCAGTTTATCAAAAACCTCTTCTTTTCCGGAGGCCACCAGGATGGTATTGATAGCCTTGTCCAATTTTCCTTTTGCTGGCGTCTTGGCCAGTTCCATCGCATGTTTCAAGGCAAGCACACTGTCTGTTTTGGACAGCGCTTCCAATGCAGCTCCTGCAACAGAATAAGAAGAATCATGGATGTTTTTTTCATAAAGAGAGGCATACTTTGCATCAGCTGTTTTGCCCAATCCTTCCATCATGCTCGCTTTTACAGGCCTATTGGTTTCCTTGTTCACCAACAAGGCAATGGTCTCCTCAAAGGTTTTTCTGATGCGGTCTTTTTTCATGTCTATTTTACTCATGGCAAGCGACCTTATCCCATGGTAGGGATCATTCAGGGCATCTTTCAGGAGTGACAAAGCCTTGGGGTCATCTGTCTTTCTGCCGCAAAAATCCACAGCCTCTTTTCTGTCAAGATAATTTCCTGCATGGTAAAACTGGTGAATGTAGTTGTCGAGACTTTTGTTTTCTTTCTTCTCACAAAGCAGGATTTTCTCTCCATCAAAGTTGATCAGGTCAGGTTTAGTGGTGGAGGCGAAACTGAAGCTGTCCACTGCGTGCTCAATCCAAACCTGATGCCTTGTCCTGTTTTTGCCATTGTAAACATCAATGAAGGTCGGTATCCTGAAAATTTTGCCTGTTCCCTGTGTCTGCTTGACGATAACAGTTGCCTGCTGTGTTGCTTCGTTGTATTTGTATTGGATGTCAAGCTTTGGATGGCCATTGCCAAAATACCATTGGTTGAAATACCATGTAAGGTCCATTCCGCTTACCTCTTCAAAAGCAAGGCGCAAATGATGAGCCTCGGCAGACTTGAATTTGTTGCTGCTCAGGTAAAGGTTCAATCCTTTGAAAAACGCACTGTCTCCAATGTGTTTTCTCAACATGTGCAGGATCCTGCCACCTTTTTGATAACTGACGGCATCAAACATTTGCTCTCTGTCTTCATAATAAAAACGCACAAGGTCTTTTTTGGAATTGTCCCCCATGAGGTATCCCTGAAGACCGCTAAAGTTTTCAGCATCTCCGGCATCCTTTCCATACTTGAATTCATCCCAAAGGGTTTGGCTATAGTCGGCAAAGGATTCGTTGAGCGTGAGGTTGCTCCAGCTTTCGGCAGTTACGTAATCTCCAAACCATTGGTGAAACAATTCGTGTGCAATGGTGCCTTCCCAGATATTGCCGTCAGTGAGCTCCCTTGCATCTTGTTGGGCTGTTTCCTGGTGAATGGTTGCTGTTGTATTTTCCATGGCACCTGCAACATATTCCCTTCCGGTAATCTGGCTGTACTTGACCCAGGGATATTCAACACCTGTGATCTTGGAGAAATAGGTCATCATTTCAGGCGTGTTACCAAAGATTTTCTTTGCTACTGGGCCGAACTCTTTTTCAACATAATAGTTCACCTCTTTTCCTTTCCATGAATCTTTTATCACGGCATAATCACCCACACCCATGAAGAACAGGTAAGGGGAGTGGGGAAGGTCCATTTTCCAATAATCTGTTCTGGAACCATCATTGTTGTTCTTCTGGCTCACCAGCTTTCCATTGCTCAGGGTCACATACTTGGATGGAACTGTCATGTAAAGTTCCTGTGTTGTCTTTTGTTGTGTCTGATCAATTGTTGGAAACCAAACAGAGTTTGATTCCGTTTCTCCCTGTGTCCAGATCTGGATGGGTTTGTTCTTTTCCACTCCCTTGGGGTTGATGAAATAAAGTCCTTTCACGCCGAGCATGGGGTCTGCACCTGTCGCTTTCTCATATTCATTGGGTTTGGAAACATAATCGATATAGACCGTGTATGTTTCTCCTTTCTTGTATGTTTTGGGTAGTTTGATGGTCAATTGTTTCCTGTCATAGCCATATTCCAGGTTTTTCATCGTCTTGTCAGGCTGTACCATGGATACCTGAATGATGTCCATGCCTTTTGCATCCAAGGTCAAAGTTGCTGTTGGGTTGAAATGAGGTGTCAGTGTAATCCAGGCCTTGCCCAGCAAGGAAGTTTTTTCATAATCGAACCGCACATCAAGTTTGGTGTGAACAAGGTTATTGATCCTTGTAGGCGTATACCGGGGTGTTTGTTTCCAGCTTGAGTCAACGGGTCCTTTTTCCTGGGAAAATCCCATGATGGAGAGGTTGCTTACAAGCAATAAGATCAAGTATTGTTTCATTTTCAGATGGTTTATGCTGCAAATATATCAAGGCAATGGGTTAAGTTTTGTCAATTTTGATGGATGGTAAAATCCTTGTTTTGTGAAGTATACTTTTGGTAGATTTGTACCATGTCGATTTATTCAGGTATTCGGATGGGTTTTATGCTGATGGCTGCCATGGCTTTCCAGTCCTTGACCGCACAGCATTATATTTTCATTGAGGCAGATGGCCAACAACCATTTTATCTTAAGCAGGGAAATACAACGGTCTCCTCATCCGCTGCTGGTTTCTTGATACTCCCCAAGATTAAAGCAGCTGACCTGGAATTCTCCATCGGATTTCCCAAAAATATTTATCCTGAGGTTTCTTTTTATATCAATGGCACAGACCGAGACCGCGGTTTTCAATTGAAGCTCATGGAAGGACAGGGTTGGTCTTTGTTCGATCGCACCAGCCTGGAAATAATCAAAGGCGAATCGCCCAAAGTGGCACCCATTGAAATGCAGTTGTCCAAAAAAGACGAGGGGAGCTTTGCACAACTGTTGGCTACAGTAACTGACGACAAATCATTGTTGGAGCTTACTCCAAAGAAAGACACTGTAGGAAAGGCCTCTCCAAGCCAGCCCATCACAAAGGCCGGGTTGACCGCTGTGGCTGCGAAATCTGGTTTGAAAGACAGCCTCGGCAAAAATGACAAGGTCATCTTACCATCAATTTTCACCAGTTCCCAAATGGAGGATGCGGATGTCAAGCGATTGGTTTTTGTTGAAAATACAAGCAAAGGCAGGCCCGATACCATTACCGTAGAGATTGAAAAAAAGAAGACTGTCACTCCAATTGCATCCTTGACGCCTTCAAAGGATTCCTCTTTGGCTACAACAGCTCCAAGCCCTGTCGCGCATGATACGGTAAAGACAGTCACCATGTCCCAGTTGAGCAAGCCTAAGGATGGACCCGATACTGCCAAAACAAACGTCCAAGTTTCAAAAGCAAGTCCGATTGTTGTTTGTGATCGTCCAATTGCTGATTACAAGGATATACGTGCGTTGCAAAAGAAGTTGTTGGGCATCGCATCTGATGAGGAGCAGCGCAATTATACTGTGAAGGCATTTGGTCAGAAATGTTTCAATTCCAAACAGGCTCTTGAAATCGGATGGTTCTTCCTTGATGAGAACAGCAGGTTACAGTTGTTCAAGGCATTGAAACCACTTATTTCAGATAAAGCCTCTTTTGGGAATCTTGAAGTTTCTTTTTTAAAGGAAGAAAATATCAACGCCTTCAGGGCCCTTGTTGCAGGAACCAATTGATTAATCCCTAGGCATGCCAACTTATTTTTTAGCCCTGACATACAAGGGTACACGTTTTGCGGGTTTTCAGATTCAAGACAATGCCATCACCATCCAGGGTCAGGTAGAAAAGGCAATGGCCACCTACCTCAGGGAAAGCGTCCAGTTGACAGGCTCCTCAAGAACCGATGCCGGCGTACATGCTAACAGGAATTTTTTTCATTTTTCTATTGATCGCGCACTCAATGAAGAATTTGTATACCACGTCAATGCCATTTTACCACGCGACATTGCCATTACAGGGATCTACGTTGTACCAGAGGGAAGCCATAGCAGGTTTGATGCAATAGGGAGAAGATACAAATACTACATTTACAACAACAAGAACCCTTTTTTGGATGACAGGTCCTGGTATTATCCTTACCCAATGGACCTTGCTGACCTCAACCAGGCAGCCAGCTCCCTTTTGGGCCTGCATGATTTTACCAGCTTCGCCAAAAGAAGAACCCAGGTCTACACCCATATGTGTACCATTTCTGTTTGCCAGTGGCATGAAACTGCAGATGGTTGGGTCTTTACGGTTGAAGGCAACCGCTTTTTACGGGGAATGGTAAGGGCCTTGGTAGGGACGATGGTTAAAGTTGGGCGAAAAAAGATCAGTTTTGAAGCATTCCAAAACGTGTTGCTATCAAAAGACAGTGCCATGGCTGATTTCTCTGCACCTGGCCATGGATTGTTCCTGGATGATGTCATTTATCCCAGTGAAATAGCTGCGTTGTTGCACTAAAATGCAACAAGTTTTTTTTGTCTCAAAACCCTTGCTGGCATTGATTTTCAATATTTTGCAAAAAAAACAAATCAATTTAATTTGGAACGTATGAGAAATGCTTCCTATATTTGCATCCCGCTTAACAAAAAGCGCAGTTCTTCGAAATAAAATCAGGTCAAATTTTTACCATTCATTTGAATAAAAATTTGCAGATATAATTTTAAACAGCTAATTTTGCACTCCCAATTCGGTTGGGCGGTTTCGCAAGAGGCTGAAAGATCTTTGAAAGTTTGGAAAGCAGTAACACTCAAATAACTGTCGTAAGATGGTTAGAGGTAAGGTAAGACGCAATTAT
>JACCDM011558506.1_pt1 | contig 39885 bp, 42 predicted proteins | sample 7445851 | NCBI WGS metagenome assembly JACCDM01 (sample SAMN15323438, study PRJNA562643) | freshwater metagenome | isolation source: river surface water | place: USA:Blue River Watershed | collected 2017-08-16
ATTTTGAAATCTGCGTAACCGCAGTATATTTGCAGCCCTTCTGGTGCGGTAGTTCAGTTGGTTAGAATACCGGCCTGTCACGCCGGGGGTCGCGGGTTCGAGTCCCGTCCGCACCGCCAGAAGTTTTGAAGCCTGCAGCAATGCAGGCTTTTTTTATTGATCTCAACGTTGCTTTATTCGCCGCACTCGCCGGGCGTCCACGACTTCACTCCCGCGCAATGGGCCATACAGTCGTTCCCGTAGGTCACTCCGTCGCATCCGCACACGGGGTCGTATACGGTTGGGCAAATGCACGCTGGGTTCGGCTCGCCCTTACACTCAGGGTCTACCGGTTTTTCGCATCCATACGTCAGTAGGATCGCAGCCAATGGGAGAATCAACTTTAGGTTCATACCCCAAAGATGCTACAGAACCTGCCAAGGTTACAGGTCGCACCGGTCGCGGCACTAAATTTGAACCATGTGGTGCAACGTGCCTTAAGTTCCACAGCGGGCGAAAAGGCTTCGTATCTTTACACCACTAAAATTGTATCCACCATGGCCTTAGAATTGACCACCGCAAACTTCCAAGAACTTGTACTTAACTCTGACAAGCCCGTGCTCGTAGACTTCTGGGCCGAGTGGTGCGGACCCTGCCGCGTGGTTGGACCTATCGTATCTGAACTCGCCGATGACTTCGAAGGTCGCGCTGTGGTAGGCAAAGTGAACGTGGACTCTGAAGGCGACCTCGCCATGCAGTTCGGTATTCGCAACATACCTACCATCATGGTATTCAAGGGCGGACAAGTCGTCGACAAGCAGGTCGGTGTAGCCCCCAAGAACGTCCTAGCCTCTAAGATCGAAGCTCAGCTCTAAGTCACATGACCGGAGTTTCCACGGCAGTCGTCCTCGCGGGCGGCAAGGGAACCCGGCTTGCTTCGGCCTTCCCGGACTTGGCAAAGCCCATGGTCCCGGTAGACGGCCTCCCGATCGCCGAACACCTTGTGCGCACCTACGCGGCACAGGGTGTTCGGCGGTTCATTTTTACCCTAGGCCACAGGGGCGAACAGCTGCGGGATCACTTTCGAGACGGTTCTGCATGGGGCGTGGCCATCAGCTACTTCGAAGAAGTTGAACCCCTCGGGACCGCGGGCGCACTCGCTGAACTCCAGTCGGAACTAGGTTCTGCACCATTCTGGGTTTTTTATGCCGACACGCTCAGCAGCATCGACCTCGGGCGCATGGAGGCATTTCACCGCCAGCACGGCGCCGAAGCAACGCTCTTGGTGCACCCCAACGACCACCCCTACGACAGCGACTTGGTCGACGCCGAGCCCTCTGGCCGCATTCGGGCCGTCTACGGCAAGCCCCACCCTGCCGACCGCGAGGTGCGCAATGTGGTCAATGCCGCGTTGTACCTATTTGAACCGGGGCTGCTGAATCAGATTCCGCGCGGAACCGCCAGCGACTTCGGCCGCGACCTCTTCCCCAAATGGGCCACGTCGCACAAGCTCTACGCCTACTCGACCCCCGAGTACATCAAAGACATGGGCAAGCCGGAACGCCGAACCCAAGTCGAGGATGCCCTGCGCAGTGGCAAAGTCGAAGCTCGCAACCTCAGAAACCCCCAGCGCGCCGTATTTCTCGACCGGGACGGGGTAATCAATGTAGATTCCGACCTGATTAAGCACCCCGACGAGCTGGTTTTGATCCCTGGAGCCGCTCATGCGATTCGACAGCTCAACGGCAGCCAATTCATCACGGTCGTAGTCACCAACCAAAGTGTGGTGGCGCGCAACCTCTCTGACGAGGCCGGAATCGACCGCATTCATGCCCGAATGGAGCGACTCTTGGCGGATGAAGCCGGGGCCTTTGTCGACGCCATCTACTACTGTCCGCACCATCCTCACGGTGGATTCCCCGAAGAAAACCCTGCTTACAAGGTGGAATGCAGTTGCCGCAAGCCCAAGCCAGGCATGCTGCTTGAGGCCGCAGAACGATTCAACATCGACCTGGGCACTAGCTACATGGTCGGAGATTCGCCCCGAGACATCGAGGCGGGTCAAGCCGCAGGCGTAGCTGCCACCGTGCGCGTGCGTACGGGTCACGGACTCAAACCCTGCGCCGCGGAACCGAGCGTTCAAATCGACGACATCTCGGCCGCCGTAGCGTGGATTATGGAACGCGAAAAGTCCCGAACTTCGCAGGGATGATCATTAGCCGCACCCCTTTTCGCATTTCGTACGTCGGTGGAGGATCCGACCTCCCCGCGTACTACCGCGAGCACGGCGGAGCCGTCCTCTCCAGCACCATAGCTAAGTATTTGTACGTCAGCAGCCATGACTTTTTTGAAGCCGGCCAAATCCGAACCAAGTACTCGAGTACCGAAACCGTCTCAAGCGTCGCCAACCTGCAGCACCCGCTCCTCAGAGCCATTTTGACTCGCTTAAAAATGGGTACAGGTCTCGAAATCAGCTCGATTGCCGATGTTCCATCAGGTACCGGCATGGGTTCCTCTTCATCGTTCACCGTCGGAACCCTGCACAACCTCATGGCCCGTCTTGGACGTGCTGACGAAGCCACCAAAGCGTGGCTGGCCGAGCAAGCCTGTGGCGTAGAGCTCGGAGACCTGGGCGAACCCATCGGCAAGCAAGATCAGTATGCTGCCGCATTCGGGGGATTCAACATCTACCGATTCAATGCCGACGAAACCGTGCGCGTTGAACGCGTAGCCCTTCCCGATGCTGAAGGCTGGCTTCGCCACCTCCGGCTCTACTATTTTGGCAACCAACGTTCCGCATCTGCCATTTTGGCCGAGCAGAGCCGCCAAAGTGCCACTCGCAGCAAGCAAGAAGTCCTACGCGATATGGTAGCACTAGTCGACCCCCTAGCTAACGCACTGGGCACGAGCGATTGGACCGAATGCGGGCGATTAATGCACGAAAACTGGCTCCTCAAGCAAAGCCTTGCCAGCGGAATCAGCGATGCAGGTATTCAGGACGCCTACCACCGCGGCCTCAAGGCCGGAGCCCTTGGAGGGAAGCTACTTGGCGCAGGCGGTGGAGGGTTCATGCTCTTTGTGGCGCGCCCCGAGGACCATCCTGCGCTCGACGCCGCGCTCAGCGACCTCCGCCCCTTCCCTTTTCATTGGGATTTCGAAGGTTCGCGCATCATTTATTCCGACGAAAATCCGACCTTGCAGGTCTAATCCGCATTGCACATGACGCCCCACGAATACCGCAGCCTTCTGACCCAAACACTTGAGAAATTGGATATGGCGGCCGTAGAGCAACTCGTCGAGGTGTTTTTGGACGCCCACGCCCGCGGAGCCCGCATTTTCACCATGGGCAACGGCGGATCCGGAGCCAGTGCCAGCCACGCGGCCGGCGATTTTCTCAAGGGTGCGTCCTACGGACTCGACAAGCGATTTACGATGATCTGCTTGAACGACAACCTTCCGAGCATGATGGCGATCGCCAACGACATCGGCTGGGACGATATTTTCGTGGAGCCCCTCAAGAACTACCTCCAGCCCGGCGACGTCGTCATTGGAATCAGCGGCAGCGGAAACTCGCGCAACGTCCTCAAAGCGGGCGAATTCGCCAAGTCGAATGGCGCAACGCTGGTGGGCATGACCGGATTTAAGGGCGGTAAGCTCCGGGAGATCGCCGACCTCACCATTCACTCCGACGCCATGGACATGGAAGTGGCCGAAGACGTGCACATGGCCGTGTTCAACATGGTGAAAAAATCATGCATGTCGCGCCTCATGGGCGACAATCCGAGCATGGGCGGAACCTACGACGCCAGGGTTTCCTAACCTTTGGCCCCTATTTTAAACTACCCTACCCATGATTTCTGAACTTTCTGCCCGCAGCGAGGGCCGCTGCGAACTATGCGGCATTGCTGCTGAACTTTCTTCTCAAGTGGTTGCTCCCAAAAAGGGCACTTCTGCGGACGACTGCATTGCGGTCTGTGCGACCTGCTCTGCTTCTTCTGCGGAACCTTCGGCCCATGCCGACCATTGGCGCTGCCTCAACGACAGTATGTGGAGTCCCATTCCAGCCATTCAAGTGAGCGTCTACCGACTGCTTTCTTCGGTCGGAACCGACTGGGCCAACGACCTTAAAGACAGCATGTACCTCGACGAAGAAACCCGGGACTGGGCAGAGTCCGCGCCAAGTAGCGTCGTACACAAAGACGCCTACGGCGTGGTTTTGCAGCACGGTGACACGGTAGTACTCACCGAGCACCTCGACGTCAAAGGCACCAACTTTACCGCAAAAAAGGGAACCGTCGTGCGCAATATTCGCCTGGATCGCAGCAACGCCGAGTACATCGAGGGACGCGTAGAAGGCCAAGAAATCGTGATCTTGACGAAGTTCGTCAAGCGTCAGGCGCGCGACTAGAACGGTTTAAGAATCCGAGCGAGCAACGCGGCACCTCGCGGACCCAAATCCAGCACTGGATTGGGATTGAGCGCTGAGACCTTGAAGTGATTTGCGAAGCGAAGCCGTTCAAGATCCTGAGCGCGTGGATTCTCGCGTTGCTTTGCGGCCACTGTGGCGCCACGTAGCGCCTCGTGCGCGCAGACCTCAGCCAATAGCTTCGTATAGCGCTCGGGCTTGTCCCTTAGGAGCTCATAGGGTAACTCCGCAACACGGTCACGACCAAAGCGCTGGCGGTAGCCTTCCACGAGTCCAACGACATCTGTGTAGGATCCAGGCCATGAAGGGGTCTTCCACTGCGTCCGTGGGGGCTGCACCATGCTTCGACCCGTAAATCCCTCCTGAATCATTTGGGCATAGATGCTTTCCTCCCATCCTTCGGAACGGGTTCCGACGAGAATCCGCGCCCCAGGAACCGCCTCAGCCAACCGATCAGCAATGTCCCAACGGTCGTAGGCACCTGAAATGGGGTGCCCACCCAAGCGTTCTGCACTTAGCACGGGGAGCGAAGATCCGTCCCACCGGCGCTCGAGCTCAGCTCGAACCGCGAGCGGATCAAACTTCACCCCCTGCACCAAGGACTCAAGCACGCTGTCGTTCCATGGCTGGGCCGAGTCCACAAGATGCTGGACGCCAAACGCCGGTACAAAGGCATGGCGCTGGAGCCACGTGGTACCGGTTTTGTGCAAGCCGATGTGGACAATGAGTCGGTCTAGCATAATCGCTTGAGGGTTTCGGTGCATTGCGTCACAGTCTCGCGTACAATTTCTGCAGCAGGTCGGAGCGTGGTGATGCGCGATGCCACCTGGCCAATTTCGAGCTCACCCTGGACGAGGTCACCTTCATACATGCCCTTTTTGGCACGCCCTCTGCCGAGTAGTTCGCGAAGTTCATCGGTCGACGCTCCTCTGGCATAGGCCTCGGCGACGCGCTCGTAAAACGGATTTTTGATCAAGCGCACCGGAGCCAGTTCTTTGAGCGTAAGCTGCGTTGCTCCTTCGCCGGCAGCGAGGACCTCACTTTTGAACGCGGCGTGGGCACTCGCCTCAGGCGTGGCCACAAAGCGCGAACCCATCTGAACCCCCTCGGCTCCGAGGGCGAGGGCTGCGGCCATGGAACGGCCGTCTGCGATTCCGCCTGCAGCCACCACGGGAATGCGCACGGCGTCCACCACCTGCGGAACCAGCACCATGGTGGTCGTTTCTTCGCGACCGTTGTGGCCTCCGGCCTCAAAACCCTCGGCAACGACGGCATCGACTCCGGCTGCTTCAGCCTTGGCGGCAAACACCGACGACGAAACTACATGCAGGACCGTCCGTCCGCGCTCCTTGAGCCAGGCGGTGTGCAGTTTAGGGTTTCCGGCCGAGGTAATGACCACCGGAACATCAAAATCAATGCAGGACTGCAGGTGCTCGGCAATGTTCGGATAGAGCATTGGGATGTTGACCGCAAACGGGTTGTCGGTGGCCGCTTTGAGCAGGCGAAGCTGCTCGCGAAGCTCGTCGGGGTACATGCTGCCAGAGCCCAAGGTGCCGAGCCCTCCGGCGTTCGAAACGGCCGCAGCCAGCTCCCAGCCCGCACACCAAATCATGCCCCCTTGAATGATGGGGACTTCGATGCCGAGCAGTTTGGTCAACCGCGTCTTCATCAGTGGCGGGCCGCTACCGGTACGACTTGGCTGGAGCTGCGCACGTAGCCCCAGAATGAACGACCGCGCAAGGGCACTTCAGACTGATCGGGAGCCACTTCGATGCGCTCGAGCACGCGTCCGTCCACCGAAAAGAACTCGAGGACGTCTGCGGTTCCGGTAGCAGTGCGGCGCAAAAGCCACCCGTTGGCTGACGAATGAAGTGTCCACGGTTTCAACTCGTTCAACGATTGGACGCCAAGACCCCCAAGCACGATGGCAAAGTTGGGGATTCCGTAACCAACCAAAGAATCTGGTGCCAAGGCCTGGTGGGCCGACATGCGGACACGGTGAATCAGGTCTTGGGCACTGTATCCGTTCGGGAGCATTTTGGCTGCCTGAACCAAGCTGGCCATAGCCCCTGCCATAATGGGGGATGAAAAACTCGTACCTGAGGAGGTGGCTACCTGCCCGTTGGAATTCATGACGGCTGCACCGAGACCGCGCGCTGACACGTCGGGCTTGATTCGGCCGTCAGCAGAAGGCCCTTGGCTGCTAAAGGCAGCGCGCATACCGAATACATCTACCGCTCCGACGGCGAGAATGGAATCCGCATCGGCAGGAGCCGAGATATACTTCCAACTGGAGCTGCCTTCGTTTCCGGCTGAAATGCACAAGATCATTCCGGTGCGGGCGGCGGCGACAGCGGCTTGTGAAATGGGCGTAGTGCGGCCGTCCATGTCGGCGTAGCTGTGGTCACCTGTTCCATTGTCAAACGTGGTGTAACCCAGCGAGGTGTTGATCACATCGACCCCAAGGGAATCGGCGCGTTCCGCGGCCATGACCCAATTGTATTCTTCGGCAATGGTTTCTGAAATTTGGTTTTCAGTTTTAAACAGGTAAAACGAGGCCTGCGGAGCCGTGCCCACAAAGTTTCCGTCGAGATCCGCACAAATCGTGCTCCACACACTCATGCCGTGGCTGCCCACGTGAAAGACGTTGGTGTCACCATCGACGTAGTCGAGGGTTCCGAGCACACGACCCTGTTGCCATGCGCCTGTGAAGGCGGAATAGGTATCAGCGCCGCTAAAGCCACCGTCCATGAGGGCCACCTTCACTCCGGCCCCATTGAATCCCGCATCATGCAACGCGTCCACTCGGATTTGCAGAACCTGATCGATGGAGGCCCCGTAATTGTACGATGTGGTGCCCTCTTCGGCACTAGCATCCCGCACGGAACCAGAAGCTAGTAACGAGCTGCTCGTAGCCGGCTTGCTACTCGTGAGCGACCGCTTCATCAATGCCACTGGCTGGGTTGCACGCACGCAATCCAAGGCTTGAATAGCGGCGAGCTGGGTCGCGTCGGCCTGGACCACCACTGCGCGGAGCCACCGACTGCGCCCGATCACGGGAGCCACGGAGTGCACTTGGGTGATCACCTCGGGTTGAAGTGCAAAGTCCGTGGGACGCAGCGCAATGCTCTGGGCCGTGCGGCGCGCGAGGGCGTCCGGGCCGAGCTGGGGCTGGCTGTAGTCGATGGCCGACTCATTGACGAACACCCAGTGCTTTCGGGGAGCTTCTTGGGCTGAGGCTGAGCTCAAACAAATGATTGAAGCTAATGCAATTAAATATTTCATAACTAATTATTTATAACACCTGAACCGATTAACTCGTCGCCGTCGTACCACGCCGCAAACTGTCCGGGCGCGACGGACTTCATGGGCTGGCTGAATTCGATCCAGGTTCCGCCCTCTGCAGCCCTTAGAACGGCCGGAACCAACGTCTGGCGGTAGCGAATCCGCACCGAATAGGGCACCGAAGCTTCGACGGCTAGTTCACGGTCTGGACGAACCCAATGCACGTCAGTCATCCACAGCGCTGAGCGGTACAGACCGGGATGGTCCTCGCCCTGCCCCACGTAGACAACATTCTGTACGACATCAATGGCGAGCACAAACAGCGGCAGGGGCTTACCCCCCACCAGCAAACCCTTGCGCTGGCCCACCGTGTAGTAGTGCGCGCCTTGGTGCTGGCCTACGACCTGCCCGTCGGACGGTTGAAAACCCCAGGGCTTGCCCAGCGGAGCCGACGCCACGACAGGTGAATCCCGCGGGACCTCGACGATGTCACCCTGCTTGGGCTTGAGCTGCTGCTGCAAAAAGTCCGGAAGGCGCACGTGGCCAATAAAGCACAGACCTTGGGAATCTCGCTTGGCAGCGGTCACGAGCCCAGCCTCGGTTGCGAGGCGGCGGACTTCGGATTTTTGCAGGCCTCCGATGGGGAAAAGTGCGCGCGAAAGCTGTTCCTGGCTCAATTGGCACAAAAAGTAGGATTGGTCCTTGCCGGCGTCAAGGCCTGCCCTTAAATGAAACATTCCGTCGGCAGTCTGGTCTACCCGGGCGTAGTGGCCCGTGGCGACGTAGTCGGCTCCGAGGGAACGCGCAGCGTCCAAAAAGAGGTCAAACTTGATTTCGCGGTTGCACAGCACGTCGGGATTGGGCGTGCGCCCGGCCTCGTACTCGGCAAACATGGTGTCGACGATGCGCTCTTTGTACTGCACCGACAAATCAAGCACCTGAAACGGAATCCCGAGCTTTTCGGCCACGAGCAGCGCGTCGTTGGAGTCCTCAATCCAAGGACACTCGTCCTCGAGGGTGGGTGATGCGTCGTTCCAGTTGCGCATGAAGATGCCGATGACTTCGTGGCCTTCTTGCTGCATGAGCAAGGCTGTCACCGAAGAATCCACGCCCCCCGAAAGGCCGACGACCACCCGAGCCATTACGTGCCGGGCTTTTCGAGGATTCCGCGCCGGTACATTTCGGTGCGCACCGCCGTACCGCGCTCAAAATAGGTCCACTTGCCGTGGCGCAGGTCGTTGAGGTAGGTTCCGACCACAGCCACACGACCGTCTTCGTCGTACTCGGTCCACGTACCCTGAAGAAGGCCTGCGGCAAAGTTGGCCACGCGTTCTTTGGCGCCCGTTTCCCGAAAGCGCGTCCAGATTCCGACTTTCACACCTTTGTCGTAGGTTCCGCGCTCCATCAACTTGCCGTTCGGGTAGAACATCGTGTAGCTTCCGTGCAGCTTGCCCGCAGCGTAGGTCGCCTCTTCGAGTTTCGTCCCGTCAAAGGCGTAGGTGATCCAAATGCTGTCGCGCTCACGGTCGGAACCGAAGCGACCACGCGCCATCAGCTTGCCTTTTTCGTCGTACTGTTCACTTAGGCAGACCCCGGTAGTGCCGCGAAAGTCCATTTGCGCACTGCGAAACCCGTTGTCGTGGTAGTAGGTGAAGCGCCCCACTGGAACTCCCGCGTCAAACTGACCCTCGTAGCGCACTTGGCCATTGGGGTACTTGGCCGTCCACGGACCCGTGCGGCGACCCTGTGCGTCGAGGGCGTTTTGGGCAGAACTGCTGAGCGCACACAGTAGGAGCCCAACGAGCAAGATGTGGTTCATGTTAATCAAGGCGCACTGCGGCATGAAAGTGATTGAGGCGGTCGAGTTCGGCAAGCAACTCTCGCGAAACCTGGATTCCCGAACCCCTACTCGGCATGCGAAGCTGGGTTTGGCTCACCGGGTCACCGATGTGAAACTGAATGCGTTGCTTACCCGGATGGGCGCGCAAAATTTGGGCCAGCTCTCCGTACGAGCTCGGGGTAATGTCCTGAACCGCGGCGAACAGCGTCAAACCTTTGGCCTCGCGGTCAAAGAGCTCGCTCAGCAGCTGAATCTTAGTAATGTCAGCCACCAAACGCACCTGATTGTCATCACGGGCCCACGCGGGGCGCTGCACGCGTCCGCGCACGAGCACCATGAGGTCGTTGACAAAAAAGCTGCGCTGGTCCAAGAACTGCTGGCCAAAGAGCACGAATTCGTTGGCGCCGTCTTCGTCTTCAAGCACAAAGCTGCCCATTTCGCGTCCGGTACGGGTCATGCGTACTTGTGCGTTAGTGATGATTCCCGCGACGATGAAGTCGCGCGAGCCGCGGCCCTGTACGAACTCGTCGAGGTTGCCCAATTCGGCCACCGACTGCTTGCGAAAGGTGCGCAGTTCGTAGCGGTAGGCGTCGAGCGGATGCGAGCTCACATAGATGCCGATCACCTCTTTTTCGCGCTTCAAAAGCTCGAGGTTGTTCCAGGTCGGAACCTGCGGTAGCGCCGGCTCTGGCGTATCCACCCCACTGTCTTCGCCAAACAGACTGACTTGGGCGGAATTCAGCTGGTCCTGGTAGGCCTGGCCGTAGCGCCGAAGGCGCTCGACAAACGGCCGCCCGTCGGATTCTTCGGCAAAGAACATCGCGCGGTGTACGCCCTCGAAGCGGTCGAAGGCTCCGCCAAGGGCAAGAGATTCCCAGGTTCCTTTGTTGACGACCCGAAGGTCGAGGCGGCGGGCGGCGTCAAAGACACTGGTGTACGGCCCGTTTGCGGCGCGGTCTTGGAGCAAAAAGTCCACGGCCGCGGCCCCTACCCCTTTCATTCCGAGCAATCCGAATCGAAGCGCGCCCTCGCGATTGACCGTGAATGGACCCTCGGATTCATTGATGTCCGGTCCAAGGACTGGAAGCTTCATGCGTCGGCATTCCTCCATAAAGAACGTCACCTGCTTGATGTCGTTCATGTTGTTGGACAGGACGGCCGCCATGTACTCTGCCGGGTAGTGCGCCTTCAAATAGGCTGTTTGGTAGGCAATCCAGGCGTAGCAGGTCGAGTGCGACTTGTTGAATGCGTACGAAGCAAAGGCCTCCCAGTCCTTCCAAATCTTCTCGAGAATGGGTTCGGCGTGGCCGCGCTCGATTCCGCCCTGCACAAACTGGGGCTTCATCTGGTCGAGTACCGCCTTGATCTTTTTACCCATCGCCTTGCGCAGCATGTCGGCCTGGCCCTTAGTAAAGCCGGCGAGCTTTTGCGACAGCAGCATCACCTGCTCCTGATAGACGGTGATGCCATAGGTCTCACGGAGGTTCTCCTCCATGTCGGTCAGGTCGTAGGTAATGGGCTCGGTTCCGTGCTTTCGGCGAATAAAGCTCGGAATGTACTCGAGCGGCCCCGGACGGTACAGGGCGTTCATGGCGATTAGGTCGCCAAACACCGTGGGTTTGAGGTCCTTGAGGTGCTTTTGCATCCCGGGCGATTCGTACTGAAAGATGCCGACGGTGTCTCCGCGTTGAAAGAGCTCGTAAGTGGCGGTATCGTCGAGCGGAATCGCCTCAATGTCAATCTCTATCCCGTGGCGCTTGCGCACGAGCTCGAGGCTGTCCTTGATCAGCGTGAGCGTTTTGAGGCCCAAGAAGTCCATCTTGAGTAGGCCCGCAGACTCGACCACGGCGTTGTCGAACTGGGTCGTCCACATCGTGCTGTCTTTGGCCGTGGCCACTGGAATCAGCTCTCGAATGTCGCTAGGCGTAATGATGACTCCGCAGGCGTGAATGCCCGTGTTGCGCAGCGAGCCCTCGAGCACCTTAGCCTGCAGCAGCGTCGCTGCCTTAAGGTCGTTGCCCTTGGCCATTTCGCGCAGGGCCACTGCCTTGTCGTAGTCTTCGTTGCGGAACTTTTCGCGGATCGTGGCATCGTCCGAATCGAGAATGACCGGTAAACTCGAGTTGTCCGGAACGGACTTGGTCAGTCGGTCCGCCTCGTCAAAGGGAAGGTCAAGGGCCCGCCCCGCATCCTTGATGGCCGACTTTGCCGCCATGGACCCGTAGGTAATAATTTGCGCAACTTGATTGGATCCGTACTTGTCAATGACGTACTGAATCACCTTGTCGCGACCTCGGTCGTCGAAGTCAATATCAATATCCGGAAGGCTTACGCGGTCCGGATTCAAAAAACGTTCGAACAGAAGGTCGTACGTAATTGGGTCCACGTTCGTGATTCCGGTGGCGTAGGCCACTGCAGAACCCGCTGCAGATCCACGACCCGGCCCTACACTAACCCCCATGTCGCGCGCCGCTTGGCAGAAGTCCTGAACGATCAAAAAGTAGCCAGGATAGCCCGTACGCTCAATGGTCTCGAGCTCAAAGTCAAGGCGCTCGGCGATTTCAGCCGGAACCGGATCGCCCCAGCGCTTCGTGGCTCCGACGTACGTCAGATACCGCAGGTACGCGTTCTCGCCGCGCTTTCCGCCATCTGCGGCGTCGTCGGCGTGGACAAATTCCTGCGGAATTTCGAACGCCGGCAAGAGCACGTCGCGCGCAAGGCCAAAGTTCTCGACCTTCTCGAGGATTTCGCCCAAGTTCTCAAGGGCCTCGGGCCAGTCCGCAAAGCGCTGGCGCATTTCGGCCTGCGTGGTGAGGTAGAACTTGCTGTTGGGGAATCCGTAGCGAAATCCACGTCCGCGCCCAATGGGGGTCGACTTTTTCTCGGATTCCTTAACGCACAGCAAGATGTCGTGCGCTTCGGCCTGCGCCTCGTCCAGATAGAACGAATTGTTGGCGGCCACCGCCTTGACCCCGTGCCGGGCGCAAAAGCGCCGAAGAACCTCGTTGATGGCGTCCTCTTCAGGCAAGCCGTGGCGGTTGATTTCGGCGTAAAAATCAGCACCAAACTGCTCTTTCCACCACAAAAACGCTTCCTCAGCTTGCTTTTCGCCCACGTTTAAGATGAGCTGGGGCACCTCACCCATCATTCCGCCGGTCGTGACCATCACGCCCTCTTTGTGGGAGAGCAGCAGGTCGCGGTCGATGCGCGGAACGTAGTAAAATCCAGTGATGTAGGCGATAGAACTCAGCTTGGCCAAGTTGTGGTAGCCGGTTTTGTTTTTGGCCAGCAGCGGAATCTGGTATCCGTCGTCCTTTTGGCTGCGGTCCGTATGGTTGCGGCACACAAACGCGTCCATACCCATGATGGCCTTGAGCTCAGGACTGCCCTCAGGGCGGTTCTTATTGTAGGACTGAACCCCCTGCACAAACTGAAAGGCGCCCATCATGTTGCCGAGGTCGGTCAGCGCCACCGCGGGCTGGCCGTCGGCCGTGACGCGCTTAATCAGTTCCGGAACCTTTGTCGTCGCCTGCAGCACGCTGAACTGGCTGTGCACGTGCAGGTGAAAAAACGGCGTACCGGTCGTGTCCGCAGAAGTTTCTGAAGCCGCGGGCGGAATCGGTTCCGCAGCCTTTGACCTGAGGGTTGCGCTGGCGGCCTTGAGGTTGCGGTGCGAGAGGCCAATGGGCGAAACCATCTGCGGGTTGGTCGCAATAAAGTCTTCGAGCTGAGTAGGTTGCACACCAAGCTGACTCGGCTGCCAGTGCCGAATGCGCACCAGTTCCCAAAAGCAGCGCGCGGTTGCCTCCACGTCCGCTGTGGCATTGTGGGCCTCGGCAAACTCTTGACCAAAGAGCTTGGCGTGCAGCTCTCCCAGTTTTGCGGGCTTGAATCCGCTACGCCCCGGAATCCCCACCAATGCCGCCGTCTGTGGCGTCATCGTATCCAAAACGGGCTTTTGAATCCAGGATTCATCCAACCCGAGCCGCAGGTATTCGGCGCCGAGCACATTCAAATCAAACTTGAGGTTGTGCCCCACCATAAACTGCGTCCGGTCGAGCGCCGACTGAAAGGCAGCCAGCGCCTCAGAAACCGCAACCCCGTCTTGGCGAGCGAGTTCGGTACTGATTCCGTGAATCTCTTGAGCCCCAAACGGAATGTTAAATCCCTCGGGCTGAATCAAGAAGTCCGCGGCCTCAAGTAGCGCCCCATCTGAACCGTGCAGCTGCCACGCGACCTGCACTACCCGGGGCCAATTGTCTACGTCGCTCAGCGGCGCATTCCAATCCCTTGGTAATCCGGTGGTTTCAGTGTCAAAAACGAGGTACATGGTCGAATGCTAAAGTTAGCACGACCACATCCGTTGTTCACGGTTCAAATGTGGTAAGTTGTTAACACAGGTGCGGAACTTAGGTCCTAGCGAACCTCAGAAGAAGGCAAGAGCGATCCGTTAAAATCGGCCCACGTACAGTTCTCAACGGGAGAACTACCTGAAAGCCAAAATGGCTCCCAGTAGATCGTTGCCCAAGCCCCATGTGCCCCCGCAAGAACTCGAATATCACGAATAAAATCAGCTTGTCCTTGGGGCGTTGCTGGATAACCAGGTACTAACACTGTATTCTCACCAACAAGATTGTGGGCGGTGTCGTTCCAAGTGCCCGTCCATGGCGCCATGAATTCGAAGATTGCGGACTGCAATCCGTGCGATTGAATGATGTCAAGGGCTGCACCGAGACTATCTAAGTCTGTTCCGTGCCACCATGGGTAGTACGAAAGTCCTACCCCATCAACACCAAACTCCTTGGCCTCAGCGGCATAAGCCCCAACATCTCGGTAACCCGAAAAATGCATCCATACTGGCATAGTGGGATTCGCAGACCGTGCAGCGCGCACGGCGGTGGACATGGTAACTTCCCAACCCGCTGGATTGGACCATCGGTTCCCACGAGGCCACATCCAGCCGTTATTAGTCTCATTACCCAACTGCAGGGCATCAGGATTCACCGCTTCGACACAACGTACCACGTACGCTGTGATGCTATCATTGAGTACCGAATCTGGCAGTTGGGACCACGTGGCCGGAAGGCTCTGCTGACCGGGATCTGCCCACGTATCTGAAAAGTGAATGTCCAAAAGTACTATTGCCCCGTGTTCTCGGGCGATATCAGCCATGAGCGTCACTTCATCTAAGCTCCCCGAGGGTGTAGTTGGGCTGTGCCAAAGCCTGAGTCGAACTAAGCCAACGCACCCCTCCTCAACTTCGGACCAAACATCTGTCGGTCTACCATCACGCTGCAGGTCAGACGCGTCCACTGACGGCAAACTCGAAAGATCAACACCCACGAGGACGCTCCTCGGCGGACAGAGTTCTACGTGCGGCCTACAGCCCCAAAGGGCAAGAACAACTGCAATGAACCCGATCCTCACACCAACTCCGCCTCGAGGTCGTATTCCGTGGCGCCTATGATCTTGGCGGTAACAAATGTTCCGCGCTTGAGGTGCAGGCCAGGAGCTTCAATGCGGACCTCGTTGTCGACGTCGGGTGAATCGAATTCGGTGCGGCCGATGTAGGCGTCGCCCTCGGCGCGGTCGATGATGACCGTCAGGGTTTGGCCGATCAGCGCCTCGTTGCGCTCGAGCGAGATTTCGCGCTGAACTTCCATGACGGCTTGCTGGCGAGCCATTTTGACTTCGGCCGGAACGTCGTCCTCAAGGGCAAACGCGTGCGTGTTCTCTTCGTGGCTGTAGGTAAAGACGCCGAGTCGTTCAAAGCGCTGGGTGCGCACCCAGTCGAGCAGTTCGTCAAAGTCGGCCTCTGTTTCGCCCGGATAGCCCACGATGAGGGTGGTGCGAATGGCGATTCCCGGAACCTTTTCGCGCATCGCCGCCAACAGCTTGTCGGTTTTGCCGTGCGTGGTTCCGCGCCGCATGCTTTTGAGCACGTTGTCAGCAATGTGCTGCAGTGGAATATCAATGTAGCGGCATACCTTCGGATTCTCGCGAATGACGTCGAGTACGTCCTCGGGGAACCCGGTCGGAAAGAGGTAATGCAAGCGAATCCACTGGATTCCGTCCACCGCACTGAGGGCGGTCACAAGCTCAGCTAGACGGCGCTCTCCGTAGATGTCGAGGCCGTAGTACGTCAGGTCCTGAGCAATCAAAATCAGCTCCACCACTCCTTTGGCGGCCAACTTTTGGGCCTCCGTCACAAGGTCCTCAATGGGCGTCGAACGGTGCTTGCCGCGCATGAGCGGAATCGCACAAAACGAGCACGGACGGTCGCAACCTTCCGAAATCTTAAGGTAGGCGAAGTGCTGGGGCGTCGTGGTAAGGCGCTCTCCGACCAATTCCTTTTTGTAGTCGGCTCCAAGCGCCTTGAGCAGCAGGGGCAAGTCGCGGGTTCCGAAGTACTGGTCGACGTTCGGAATCTCGCGTTCCAAGTCTGGCTTGTAGCGCTCGCTGAGGCAGCCCGTCACGAAGACCTTATCGAGCAGGCCCGCCTCTTTGGCTTCGACGGCCTCGAGGATGGTATTGATGGACTCCTCCTTGGCGTTTTCGATGAATCCGCACGTGTTGATGACGACAATTCGGCCTTCCTCTTCGTGCACGACATCTTTGCCAGCAGCCTTGAGTTGGCCCATAAGAACTTCGCTGTCATACACGTTTTTGGAACAGCCGAGGGTAATGACATTGATGCGGTTTTTGGCCGCGGACTTGGTGCGCATATGCTTAACTTAAAACTTGAGGTGACGAACTGAAAGACCTTGATTCTTAATCTCTTCTAATGTTTCAATTCCAATGCTAATGTGGGTGCCCACGAAGTCACTCGACACCCTGGCATCGCTTTCACTTGTCTTCACTCCTTCGGGAGTCATGGGCTGATCAGACACCAGCAGGAGCGCCCCCAAATGCAATCGATTGTGAAATCCGGCGGAAAACAACGTAGCCGTCTCCATGTCAATTGCCAAGGCTCGGGTCATCCGAAGGTATTCTTTGAACTTCTCGTCGTGCTCCCACACGCGGCGGTTGGTGGTGTAAACGGTTCCGGTCCAGTAATCGTGGTTGCGGTTGCGAATGATGTGCGAGGTGGCACGCTGCAGCATAAATGCGGGCAGTGACGGAACTTCCGGTGGAAAGTACGAATCCGACGCCCCTTCGCCGCGAATGGCACCGATGGGCAGAATGAAGTCACCGACCTTAGTGCGGTGCTTGAGGCCACCGCACTTTCCCAAAAACAGAATAGCCTTGGGCTGTACAATGCTGAGCAAGTCACTGACTGTGGCCGCATTAGGGCTACCCATACCGAAATTGATCATGGTCATACCCTGACCATGAGCGGTGGGCATGCTTCGGTGCGGATCGACAATCTGGCCGCCGGTCATTGCGACAAAGCGGTGTAGGTACTCATTGAAGTTGGTGAGCAAGATGAAGTCAGACATCTCCTCAGCCGCAACACCCGTATATCGGGGCAGCCAGTTTGCGGTAATCTCCTCTTTGGTCTTCATCCGATTAGCTGAGCAATGCGTTTAAGAACTCTTTAGCGTCAAACTCTTGAAGGTCATCTACGCCCTCACCCACCCCGATGTAGCGCACGGGGACGCGAAGCTTCTCGGCAATCGCAAGAACGACACCGCCGCGGGCGGTTCCATCCATTTTAGTGAGCACCAGACCGGTCAATGGGGTCACTTTAGAGAACTCAACGGCCTGGTTTACGGCATTTTGACCGGTCGAGGCATCAAGTACCAACCACGTCTCGTGGGGCGCACCCGGCACGATTTTGTCCATTACACGACGAATCTTTCCGAGCTCGTTCATCAAGTTCACCTTGTTGTGAAGACGGCCCGCAGTGTCGACCAGAACGACACCTCCACCGTTGCGCGCTCCAGCCTCGGCCGCAGCATAGGCTACTGCGGCAGGATCGGTATTCATTCCCTTTTCGATAAAGGTTGCACCGGAGCGATCTGCCCAAATGCGGAGCTGATCCACCGCAGCCGCACGAAACGTATCGGCGGCACCGAGTACCACCGCTTGGCCCTCAGTACGGAACTTTTTGGCCAGCTTGCCCACCGAAGTCGTCTTGCCCACGCCATTGACACCCACCACGAGGACAACCCGAGGCTGTCCCGCAGGAACCTCAATGGGCTTGACATCTGCCCAAGCAGCAAATTGGTCCGCCAATTCAGCGCGAATGAGCGTCTTAAGGTCGTCCTCACCCACGTACTTGTCGCGCGCGACGCGTTCCTCGACTGCACCCACAAGGCGCACGGCAGTCTCCACGCCCACATCGGCCGAAATCAAAGCTTCTTCGAGGGCATCGAGCGTTTCGGAATCAACCGAAGACTTGCCGCCAAATAGCTTGCTGATGCCGCCAAAAAGAGCTTCCTTGGTTTTACTTAATCCGAATAACGCCATAACTGAAAGGTATAAAAAAACCGCTCGGGGAGCGGTTAAACATTTGAAGGGCGAACCTTGACTTAAGCCTTAAAGAAATTGGCTACGTCGTCTTTCACCATTACTTTCTCTTCGAAGGCGTATCCACCGCGTTCGGTCTTCACCATCTTGATTGCCTTAGCGTAGGTTACGCCACCGGCCTTTTTCAGGGTTGCAACTACTTTCTTTGCCATGTCGCTTACTTAATTTCTTTGTGAACGGTCATACGCTTAAGCACAGGATTAAACTTCTTAATCTCCATGCGGTCGGGCGTGTTCTTCTTATTCTTGGTGGTGATGTACCGTGAAGTACCTGACATACCAGTCTCTTTGTGCTCAGTGCACTCGAGGATCACCTGAACGCGGTTGCCTTTTTTTGCCATGATTCCTTAAAAATTAAAGTGCAACGTTTCCGTTGGCGCGGGCCTCAGCTAGTACAGCTTCAATTCCCTTCTTGTTAATCGTCTTCAGAGCGGCGGCTGAAATGCGTAGAGTTACCCACTTATCTTCAGCAGCTACGTAAAACTTTTTACGCATCAAGTTCACGTCAAACGTGCGCTTGTTTTTCTTGTTTGAGAACGACACATAGTTACCAACCATGGCCTTCTTACCGGTAATCTCGCAAACTCGTGACATAATCGCGCGGTGTTAATCTTTAGCTCCGTTTCGCAACGGGAGTGCAAATGTACAGCGAATTTCTCAATATTTCACAGGCTCTTCGGGCAAAAAGCCACGCAGGCGATTCAAAACCTCCAAAACGGATTTGCGTACCGTGCGCTCCCGGTGATCGCCCATCTGAAACCGAGCTGCCCACTCGATCCCCGGCCCGCTTACCGCCAACCACACTGTACCCACTGGTTTTTCGGCAGAACCCCCATCAGGACCCGCAACCCCGCTGCTCGCGACACCCCAATCGGCGCCAAATCGCTTTCGAGCACCTCGGGCCATGGCGCGCACTACGGACTCGCTTACTGCTCCGTGCATCAACAGGTCGGCCTCGTTCACTCCAAGCGTCCGCACCTTGATTTCATTCGCGTAGGCCACGATTCCGCCCAACATGTAGCGGGACGATCCCGGAACCCTCGTAAGCAAGGCCGCAATCGAACCACCGGTGCAGCTTTCTGCAGTAGCAACTGTCTGTCCTGCAGCCGCAAGCCGCTCGCCCACGACCTCTTCAATCGTCTTCCAGTCCTCTGAAAAAATGTCGCTACCCAGCACCGAACGCAGGCCTTCTGTCGCGGGCTCGAGTAAGCGTTCAGCTTCATCGGCCGACTCTGTTCGCGCGGTCAAGCGGAGCTTGACGATTCCCGGCGACGGCAAGTAAGCTAAACTCAACCCCTTAGAAAGTGTCGACTCCCAATCGCCAATCCGAGCGGCTAATTCCGATTCCGGAATCCCTTGAACCATAAAAAAGCGATGCGCAATGTGGGCGTCGGACTCGGCCCGCATTCGGGGAAGCACATGCACTTCCATTAAATGCTTCATTTCGTAGGGAACCCCCGGCATGCTCACGAAGCGAACCCCGTCTCGATGAAACATCATTCCGGGAGCCGTACCCTTCGAGTTGACAAGCGGTTCGCACACATTGGGCAACTCCGCCTGACCCCGATTCAGCGGACCCGGAACCCTCCCCATGCGTGCAAACATGGCCTCAATGTGAGCGTAGACATCGGGGTGAAACGCTAGGGTTCCGCCAAAGTACTCATTCAACACGCTCTTGGTCAAGTCATCTTTCGTCGGACCCAATCCGCCCGTAATAAGGACCCAACGCGTTTCAGGGAGCACCGAATTTAATGCCGCTCGAACGTCGTCGGGAATGTCGGCCACCACCGTTTTGCGGCGAAGCGTGACGCCCAATTCGGCCAAGCGTTCACCGATCCACGCCGAATTGGTGTCAATCGTCTGACCGAGAAGGAGCTCGGTTCCGATGGCGATAATCTCTGCCTGCACAGTTTACTGAATACGCTTGATGCTGCACCCAATATTTTTGGTCTTAGGCACCTTTACCATCTGACCTTTGGCCACCGAATTCATGGCATCCATTAGCCAATTTTTCTTCACTTTTTTCGCGGAATCTACATTATCGTCAATCGCCCCAGTGTACACAAGTAGACCCGTGCCATCGAACAAAAACACGTGCGGAGTTGTCCGGGCGCCAAAGGCATCTGCCACCTGGTGCTGGTGATCAACCAGCATAGGAGCCTGGTATTTGTACTTCTTCCAGCGCGCGCGCATCGCTTCGGTAGACTCGGTAGTCCCTCGATTCGCCTCGTTGGAGTTGACGAATGCTACGCCAATGTCCAACTTGCGCGCCTGCGAAACCAGCGCTGGATACCGTCGCTCCCAGCCTTCGGATTTGTCGCCATTGCCCACCACAAACGGGCACGAATTACTCGTAAAAACAACGAGCAACCCGCGCGTCTTTTGGAGCGATCCCAAGGTGGCCGTAGCATCATCCTCACGGGTGGCGTCACCCAATTGGTGGTCGGACATTGGTAGTGACGTGCCCAACTTGATCGGTTCCGGAAGCTTTTGTGCCCCAGCGATCCCCGCTGCAAGGCCCAATAAAAGTGTCATGATTTGTCGCATAGCTGCAAGGTAGTACGCAGTTGGCGAGGTTCGTAAAATTGGCAAGGTTAGCTCGCTGGCTTCTGGCTCGCTAGTTTATGGCTCGATGGGACGAGTCGACGTAGCGACCTTTGAGCTACAGTAAACATTTAAAAACATATCTGCGTTGAAATGAGGTCACGCCCGGCAGCATGAAGATTCTTCTTTCTCCCTCCAAAACGATGAACGCGGTTATGGCGCCGACCGGAACATCCGCGGCACCCTTGCTCGAGCTGGCTGGGTCGTTGGCGGATCGAGTCCGTTCCGAAATCCGAGATTGGGCCAATTGGTACGACTGCAGTAGCAAAGTGGCCGACGTTGCCGCCCAACAGTGGTCGGCTTGGACGCCGCATTCGCCCGGAACCAAAGCTGCCTGGACCTTTACCGGTGAAGCGTTTGGCCGCCTAAGGCCTAACCTGTGGACCAACCCGGACGTGGCCGAGCAGCGCCTGCGCATCATGTCGGGCTTGTACGGAATCCTGCGTCCAAGCGACGGAGTACTCCCCTACCGCCTCGACGTCGGGCAAAGCCTTGATAGCGAGCGAATCCTCCACACATGGAAAGTTCCCGTAACGAATTGGCTCCACCACGAAGCCAAGGGTTGCCCCATCGTCAACTGCGCCAGTGACGAGTACGCTGAAGTGCTTGACCGGTCACGATTTCAGTGGATCGATTGCGTTTTTTTGCAGACTGTGAACGGCAAAACACGCTCCGTTTCGGCCCTGAGCAAGCAGGCGCGCGGAGCCATGGCGCGCTTTCTCGCCAACCATACAAGTTCCGACCCCGAAGCGGCTAAAACGTTTAGCGAAGAGGGCTACCGCTTTCACGCGTCGGAATCAGAGTCCGCTCGCTGGGTTTTTTTGCGTACGCCATGAAACTCCAGGTCGTTTGGTTCAAACGCGACCTGCGTTGGGAGGACCATGCGCCCTTAGCAGCCGCAGTCGCCACTGGCCAACCGGTTGTCGCCCTGCTCCTTCACGAGCCCTCACTGTGGGGCCAACCCGTGTACTCCAACCGCCATGGGTGCTTTGAATACGAATCGGCTGCGGAACTTCACGCGACGCGTCCGCTGCTCGGTAGTTCGGTGACGGTAGCTGGACGTCCTACCGCCCCAGATACCGAAACCTTGGGCCGCGAAACGAGCAGCGACGCGGCTGAAGGCCGCGAAACCAGAAGCGACGCGGCCGAAGGCCGCAGACACCTGCCGTTTTTTTATCTAGCCGCCGAAGCGACTGAAGCATTTGAAGCGCTTGAAGCGTTTGCGGGCATCCCCATTGGTTCCGTGTTCAGCCACCAAGAAATAGGTATCGAAACCTCGTTTGCACGCGACCGCCACATGCAGAAGTGGTTCACGGAGCGCGGAATCTCATGGCATGAATCGCCCTATGGTTCGGTTCGGCGAGGTCTCAAACGCCGTGACGACTGGAACGCCCACTGGAACGAGGTCATGTTTAAGGAGCCCCTTATGCAGGCAAACTGGGCCCTTGGCCAAGCTTGGAAGCCTTCTGCCGAATGGATCGATTGGGCCCACGCACATCAGGTGGAGCGCCCGGCACGCGAAGCGGGCGTCGCCCAATCGGGCGGCGCGGCCTGGGGGCATCGGTACCTTCAGAGCTTTGTGGCGGGAGGCCGCGGGCGCGGCTACATGGCCCATATTTCAAAGCCTGAGAGCGCGCGTAACCACTGCAGCCGCCTGTCACCCTACCTCGCCTGGGGCAACTTGAGCCTCAAGCAGGTAGTGCGGAACCTAGCCGAAACACGCAGCGGAGAACTTTTGTCGACGCGGGACGCTCGAGCCTTCGCCAGCCGACTTCGGTGGCGCGAGCACTTCATTCAAAAATTCGAATCGGAATCTCGAATAGAGTTCGAACACGTGAACAGAGGCTACAACCAGCAGATGTTTAATACGAATTCCACGCATTTAAACGCTTGGAAGCAGGGGCAGACCGGAGTCCCTATGGTTGATGCCTGCATGCGCAGCCTTAACGAAACCGGATACCTCAACTTTCGCATGCGGGCCATGCTCGTCAGCTTTGGATGCCACGCGCTCAACCTCCACTGGAAGGACCTGAGCGCCCACCTTGCACAGCAATTCCTTGATTTTGAACCCGGCATTCACTACCCCCAGCTTCAAATGCAGGCCGCGGTTACGGGCGTCAACACCGTCCGCATTTACAACCCCGTCAAGCAGGCCGAGGAGCAGGATCCCCACGGCGCGTTCATTGAACGCTGGGTTCCTGAACTCACGCCACTGCCCATGCCCTTTCGCGCTGCCCCCTGGATGCTGACTGAAATCGACTGCGTGGGCTATGGGATTCAATTCGGAACCGACTACCCCGCACCCCTCGTGGACCTCACTAAGGCCCTTCGTGACGCTCGAATTCGCTTGTACGGAGCAAAAAAGCGCCCCGAAGTGCGCGCAGAAAAAAACCGAATTCTCGAAATGCACGTGGGGACCCAGCGCACTAAACGAACCTAACTAAAGCGTTGGTTGCTACTCTTAAAACGACCTTTTTCAAAGTCTCTTAGCATCAGATGTTTGGTCTTGCGACCCGTGACTCGTTCGCGCCACATTCGAAACGACGAAGCCTTCATGTGCTTGCGCATCAGGGATCTAACATCGTTTTCTCGCAATCCAAACTGCGCGTAAATCGCTTCAAACGGAGTCCGATCCTCCCAGGCCATGGCGATAACCCGGTCAATATCAGCTTCTGACAATTCGTTACTAAGCATTTAGTGTTTGGTATTCCCGTTTCAACGCGGTTAGCTGTTGAAAAGTTCCGCAACCCTGCTCAAAATTCAAAGTGATATCAGTCACATTGCTACCTTGTAGGTCCCTTTAGTTTTGATTTAAACCTTTATCACCCGTTACCATGACCGAGTTAATTTCAGCTGGCGCCTTTTTAGTTGATGTGCGCACCCCCGAAGAATTTGAATCCGGACACGTTCATGCATCCGTCAACATTCCCTTGGATGAGGTAACTGACCGACTTGATGAGTTCTCTGGAAAGGACCACATTATAGTTTTTTGCCGAAGCGGAAGCCGCAGCGGAATGGCTAAAGCAATCTTAGCTCAGGCCGGAATCACCAATGTAACCAACGGCGGAACCTGGGAAGACGTCAAACAATTCATCGACTAATTAGTAGGTACCATGTGGGAATTTCTCATCAACCCTTGGCCATGGTGGTTCTCTGGAGCCGCCATTTCGGTCACCATGTTTGCCCTGATCCTATTCGGGCGAAGCTTTGGATTCTCAAGCAACCTGCGCACCCTTTGCGCTATTGCCACTCGCCGGAAGGTTCGGTTTTTTGACTTTGACTGGAAAAAAGAAACCTGGAACCTCATCTTCTTAGTCGGAGCCATCATCGGAGGCTACCTCGCCAACACCTACATGAACCACGGTGAGGCCGTTCAAATTTCACAAGCAACGATCACTGACTTGGCTGCACTGGGCTTTGGAGAACCGAGCACTTCAAGTTCGGGAGTTCAACCCGATGAACTCTACGCCTGGGAGAATGTGCTGACGATCCGCGGATTCCTCATCCTCGCCGTCGCAGGGCTCCTCGTCGGATTCGGAACCCGCTACGCGGGCGGATGCACCTCGGGCCACGCCATTAGCGGCCTGTCGGACCTCCAACTGCCCTCACTTATCGCCGTGATCGGATTCTTCACCGGAGGCCTCATCATGACCCACCTGCTCTACCCCTTTATCTTTTAGAACATGCGCTTCATCAAATACCTCCTCGTCGGAATCTTTTTTGGCATCCTGATGGCCAAAAGTGAGGCTTTCTCGTGGTACCGAATCCAAGAAATGTTTCGCTTTCAAGCATTTCACATGTATGGAATCATCGGAACCGCTGTCGTTCTTGGTGTAATCGGAACGTGGCTTATTAAAAAGCTCAAAATCAACGATATTCATGGCGAAAAAATCATTTTCACCCCAAAAGAAAAGGGATTTTATCGGTACTTTCTAGGAGGCAGCATATTTGGGCTTGGTTGGGCCCTCGGTGGCGCCTGCCCAGGCCCGATGGTCGTAAGCATAGGGTACGGTGTTCTCTCTATGCTCGTTGTCTTTTTCTTTTCAATCGTCGGAACCTTTCTCTACGGAGAGGTCCGCGACCGGCTTCCGCACTAAACGGAACGCGACCCAACCGCAATGGCTTCACAACCAAACCAACCGAAGCAGGATCCCAACCAAGATCTCGAACAGGATTCCAAGCTCCTGCAGACCGTGGGGCAACTTTTGAACCTCACGGTCTTTCTTTCCTTTTTTGTCGTTGCCCTGCTCGCTTATGTAGTCGTATTTACCCAACCGAAAGCTTGGATGAGCGCGTGGTGGGCGCGAGTTACGGCTCCGGAACTTGAAGCCACCGTCACAGAGGCCACGCCGGCTGCGCCGGCCGTGGCCTACTGGACCGCCCCCTCGACGAACAGCATCGCCGATTCGGAACAAAAAAAACAAATCGAATACGGCAAAGACCTCATCGCCCACACTGCCAAGTACTTTGGCCCAGAGGGAATCATTGAAAAGAACCGCACCAACGGGCTCAACTGCCAAAACTGCCACCTTGATGCCGGGACCAAAATCTTCGGCAACAACTACTCCGCGGTAGCCTCAACCTATCCGAAATTCCGTGCCCGCTCAGGATCCGTAGAAAACATTTTTAAACGCGTAAACGACTGCTTTGAGCGCAGCCTCAACGGCAAGGCACTCGATACGAATTCCGCAGAAATGAGCGCAATGGTGGCCTACATCAACTTTTTGGGCAAGAACGTGCCTAAAGGCGAACAGCCCGAAGGCGTGGGCCTCAAAAAGCCTGCATTTCTCAACCGAGCCATTGACCCTACCAAGGGCAAACTCGTGTACGAAGCCCAGTGCCAAAGCTGCCATCAGGCTGACGGCCAAGGACTTTGGGCTGAGGGTACCAAGGAATTCACCTACCCTCCGCTTTGGGGCAAACTCAGTTACAACGACGGCGCTGGTCTCTACCGCATGAGCAACTTCGCCGGCTATGTCAAGTACAACATGCCCCAGGGCGCATCCCACGACGCTCCAATCCTTACCGATGAAGAAGCTTGGGACGTGGCTGCCTATGTCAACAGCCAACCACGCCCGAAAAAAGACATCAGCCAGGACTGGCCCGACATCTCCAAAAAGCCATTTGACCATCCGTTTGGCCCATTTGCCGACGGATTCAGCGAAACAGAACACAAATACGGCCCATTCGGCCCCATTAAGGCCAAACTCGAGGCTATGAATCCTAAGAAATGAACAACGAACGCCGCGAATTCCTCAAAAAAGCAGGATTGTTTGGAGGAGCCCTCGCTCTTAATCCCCTGACTTCGTTGGCCGCTCACGGCTCCGAAGCCGAAAGAAACACGAAGGCCCCAGCCGACCACACCAAAGGCGACCTTGAAGTGACCATTCTTCAGACCACTGACGTGCACTGCCAAATCCACCCGCACGACGAACTGTTTTGGGAAGACGGCAAATCCGTGTTTCGCCAAACCGGAGGCTACGCCCACCTCGCGACCTACCTCAAGCAAGAGCGCAGCAAGCACGAGCACAGCTTTTTGATCGACACCGGCGACATGTTTCAGGGAAGCGAACTGTCGGTTAAGACGACCGGCGAAGCCATGGTTCCAATTTTAAACGCTTTGGACTACGACCTCTACCTGCCCGGCAACTGGGAAGTCGTCTACTACAAAAAAATGATGCAGCACCTGCTCGGGTCGCTGCACGCCCCCAAGGTTTGCGCCAACATGTACCACGATTTGGGCGACGGCAAGCGTGGCGAACTCGTATTCCCCGCGTACCACGTGTGGAACGTCGGAGGCGTTAAAATCGGATTCCTCGGCTACACGGACCACCTGGTTCCGGTGCGCCAGTCTCCGAACTACTCGAAAGGCATCATTTACACGCTCCCTGAAGAAAACCTCGCTCACTATGTGGACGTGCTGCGGAACCAAGAGAAGTGCGCCGCCGTCATGGTCATCGCGCACCTCGGACTGTCTCAGCAAATCAACTTGGCCAACCTACCCGAAGCTGAAGGCGTGGACTATGTGTTGGGCGGCGACACGCACGAGCGGGTTCGGGTTCCGATTCAGTGCACCTACGCCAAGGTGGTCGAGCCCGGAGCCTTCGGCTCGTTTGTGGGCAAGCTCACATTGAAGTTCCGCGACGGCAAACTTGTACACGACCTCTATGACTTGGTTGAGCTCGAAGCCGCGAAGTACCCCGCTGATGCCGCCGTGGCCGCACTGGTGAAGGCCAACGAAGCCCCATTTGCTGCATCGATCAACGAGGTGATTGGGTATTCAAAGGTTCCGCTCTACCGCTACTTTGTCATCGAAAACACGATTGACACCATGATTACGGATGCGCTTCGCTGGCGTATGCCCGACGTGGATTTGGTGCTGAGTAACGGATTCCGCTTCTGCCCTCCCCGTTCGACTCCGGACCACACCGGCAACATTCCGATTACCTCGGGCTACTTGTTTGACATGCTTCCTGTGGACAGCCCCGTGCGCGTCGCCGAGGCCACTGGGGCACAAATTCAGGACTGGCTCGAAAAGGAACTGCACAACGTGTTCGCCGAAAAAGCCAGCGAGCGTTTTGGCGGATGGGTCATTAAATTCAACGGCATGAACGTGGAATTCAAGGCCTTCGCCCCCAAGGGCCAGCGCGTTCAAAAGGTCACGATTGGCAAAAAGCCACTAGACCCCGCACGCGTGTACCGCATGAGTGCCTGCGAACGCGACGGTGACCCCATGGACATGCTTTGCCGTATTAAAGGCGTGAAAAACGCTTCCAACAAACCGTTCTCGCTGCACGACGTGATGCGCGACTACTTCAAGGCCAAGGGTCCGGTTTCGCCCAAAGTTCGCGGCAACGCAATTGTGCTTGACGCCCCCCAGACGTTGCTGACTCAAGTCACAGGGGTTCCGTACGAGTTTAGATGAGGTGCGCTCACTTCATTTTTCTTTTCGAACATGACCTTGCGCGAAGCCCACGAGAGCGACCTTGAATTCCTTCAGCGCCTCACTCAGACTCCAGGCTGGCTCGCCAATATTGGACCGCGCGGAACCGAAACGCGCGAGGGCGCCCTGGCCTACCTCGAGCGCAGCTTTCTCACTCCGTACCGGACCCATGGTTGTGGGCTGTGGGTCATCGAACTCGACGGGGTGGCCGCCGGACTAAGCGGTATTGTCGTGCGCACGGGCACCGAGTTTCCCGACCTCGGCTACGCCCTGCTCCCCGAGTTTGAGGGGCGCGGAATCGCCACGCTGGCTGGCCAACGCGTCCTGCAGTGGGCTTCCGAATCCGGTCGCTGGACCCACCTCGACGCGTACACGATGCCGCACAACGAGGCATCCAACAACGTGCTTCGTCGCCTCGGATTCCAGGACCTCGGAATCGTGCACCTCGAAGCCTTCAACGGTGAGGCATCACAGCACTGGCGTACGGGGCTCGTTGGCTAGCCTAGCTGAGATTAGCTGAGATTAGCTGAGATTAGCTCGTTGGCGCACTAGTAACTAGCTGCTAGCAGCTTTTGCCTGTTCCACTACAGAATCTGGGTGGACATCATCCAAACGGATATTTTGTGCAACAATTTGAAATTGAGCCACATATCCATTTCGAGAAATTTGAAAAAAAGTAAAATCCGGTTATAACCGGACAAATATGTGGTCCTTCACGCCTGGGCCGGTAAGCGGCCACAAGTAACTAGAAACCAGAGGCTGACGAGCCAACCTTGCCAACTCGCCAACCTTGCTAACTCGCCAACCTTGCTAATCCGCCAGCACCACCACCTCATGCCCCGCCAGGGTCAGAGCGGTTCCGAGGGATTTGGGTTCCGCGCGAAGTACATCTGTCCAGTCGCTGTCGCGCAGCGCGGTGGGCAAATTATAGGTTATGGCCGTGGACCGGGTATTGATCAGCACCAGCACGCGTTCGCCGTCGAGCTCGCGCTCAAAAGCAAGGACGTTGGGGTGAGAATAGGGTTTGAGCGAACCGTTGCGTAACGCTTCGTGCTCGAGCCGCAGGGCAAACAACTGACCGTAGCGTTCCTGCAGGCCTGGATTGGCCGCCCAATTCACAGGGTCTTTGGTGAAAAAACTTTGGGTTCCGGCCACGCCTACTTCTTGGCCTGAGTAAATGAGCGGAACTCCGCCCATCAGCACCGCAGCCGCTTGGGCGGCGAACGAAGCTTCAACTCCGCCAAAAAGGGTCACGGGCGTTGCCTCCCAGGCCGACTGGTCGTGGTTGGTGGCGAAGCGAAGTCGGATCGCGGGCGAAGCGTTGGCTTCGGCCGTATTGGCGGTAAAAAGGTTGGTGACCGGTGCCTGAGCCGTTCCAAACACTTGCTGTAGGTTGTAGTTCCAATTCCAGCCGTAAATCAGTGGCATTCCGGCATTGTAGTGGTCGGGGCGCTCGCCCTCGGTCAAAAACAGCAGCTTGCGGTCGGTGATTCCCTTGAGGTTGTCCATTGCGGACTTCCAAAACGCAAACGGAACAAAGTCCGCCGCATCAAAGCGGAATCCGTCAATGCCCACCTCAAACACCCAGTACTTCATTTCATTAATCATCGCCAGCTGGAGTGCGGGATTGGCATAGTTCAGGTCGGCGACATCCTGCCAGTTGGTTCCGGGGGGATGCACAATTGCGCCCGCCGCATTAGTGGTGTACCACTCGGGGTGCTGCGTGATCCAAGGGTGATCCCACGCGGTATGGTTGGCCACCCAGTCGATGATTACCGACATTTTGCGCTCATGGGCCTCGGAAATCAGTACTTTAAGGTCATCTATGCTACCAAACTCCGGGTCAATGGCGCGGTAGTCCGCAACACAATAGGGCGACCCCACAGACTTGAGTTGTCCCATTTTGAACACGGGCATCAACCATATCGTATTCACATTCAATGACTTGATTCGGTCAAGGTCGGCGGTAATGCCGGCAATTGTGCCCGCTGCCGAATGGGCGCGCGGGTTGACTTCATACAGCAAGAGATCTTCGGGGTCTACCACGTCAGTGAGCGAATTCCATGGTTGGGGTTGGGGTTCGGGGCGGCAAGAAGCCACTGAGGCCAATACGAACGACCAAATTAAAAGTTTGTTCCATTTCACTAACCGTAAAACTACACGGTAATCGACCTTTACCACCATGAATACTACCGATGTCAAAAAATGGAAGATGCTTTTGCTGAATTGGCTCTTCGTATACCCTCTGATCAACATCATCATTCCAGTAGTGTTTCCGCTAACTGAAGGATGGCCAATGTTGCTAAGGACACTTTTGCTTACGGCACTAATGGTGCCGATTATGGGGATTGTATTGCCCAGACTTCACCAGTATTTTGGTGTGTGGTTACGTAAATAAGCACCTTAATTTAGGACACTGATGAAGCGTCTCTCTTTGTACCTCGGTCCGCTCGGATTTGCGGCCATTCAGTTGTCTGGATTCCCACCACAGCAAAGTGTCGTAATGGGCACCGCTTTTTGGATGCTCCTTTGGTGGTTTACTGAAGTTATTCCGCTTGGAATCAGCGCTCTGCTGCCACTCATTCTCTTCGGCGGAACCGGTATCCTCACCAACGAAGAGCTCGCTAACGCCTATGCAAATCCACTCATTTATTTATTCATGGGTGGATTCCTGCTTGCTCGCGGTATTGAGCGTCATAAGTTGCACCGTCGGCTTGCTTTGGGGATTCTGAGGCATGTCGGGCACCGAAGTGAAACGGTACTTGCAGGCGTCATGCTGGCCACCTATACCCTTAGCCTGTGGATGAGCAATACGGCCACTGCGGTTATGATGCTTCCGCTAACGTTGTCACTTTTGACCCACATTCCAAGCGAAAATGATGGCCTCGAACGTCGGGTACTACTGGGTATGGCTTGGGGCGCCAACCTCGGTGGTATCGGAACGCTCATTGGGACTCCGCCGAATTTAGTTTACGCTGCATTTCGTGAAGAGTCTTTTGGAATTCAGACGGGGTTTATTGAATGGTCAATTATGGCATTCCCCATTTCATTAGTGCTGTTGGTGATTGCCTATTTTGTAATTCGCAGCGGAATGCGTTCAGTAGACCTTGGCGACCTCGAGTGGCCCCAATCCGAACCCTGGACCACGGGCGAACTGCGTGCAGCCTTGATTTTCAGCACAACCGCAATCTTATGGATGACCCGTCAATGGGTTGAACCATTGGTTACTCCGTACGGCTGGACGCTCCCCGATCAAGTCATCGGTCTCGCTGGTGGAATGCTCATGTTTGTCATTCGTGACGGACAAGGGGCCCCACTCTTGCGCTGGAAGGATGCCCGCAAGATCGAATGGGGAATCCTTTTATTATTTGGCGGCGGACTTTCGCTAGCCGCCGGAATGCAAGCCTCTGGCTGGCTCGACGCGCTTCAAGCCCTATCTGGCCACCCAATGCCCGCATGGGTTTGGATCTTCATCTTCACGGCCTTCGGCGTCTGGACCACCGAGCTCTTTAGCAACATGGCCCTTGTAAGCGGAACCCTACCCGTCGCCCTTGCTGTTGCCTCAGCTCAAGGTCTTGCCTTTGAGCAACTTGCCCTGCCCCTCACCGTCGGAGCTAGCTGCGCCTTCATGCTCCCCATGGCGACTCCGCCCAACGCCATCGTATTCAGCTCGGGCAAAGTCACTGTGCCCTACATGGCCGGTCGCGGATTCTGGATGAACATCTGGGCAACCCTAGTGATTGGGCTGGCGTTTAGCTTGATCTAAGACGTCCTGACCAACGTACCTAGTTATTTACTCTATAAAAGAGGACTTTAGAGATTTTGAGCTCTTCAGAATTTACACTGTAAATCAATCCTACCTGCCGGTTGACCTGTACGAAACGTCGATGACCACCGACTTTGATGCCGAGGTTCGGGTATCGGGTGAGCAACCCAATCACATGGTTTACGTTGTGTTCAAATTCCCGAGCAGTCAGATCGTCAAACGCTATCTGTAAGCTTTTAATCTCTGCCGTGATTGCGTCTGCCACGCGTACAGAGATGATTGTCTTCACTGCACGCTACACTACCCTTCGATTCATCCATTCCGACAGGCTGATCACCTTTTGAGCACCACTGCTCATTTCGTGATCCAACATGTACTCGTCACCCTTCCAGTCGATCCTGATTTCGCCTGTGGCCGGATTCACGTACCCCTTGAGCGCCACATTTTCCTTGACGGCCTCCAAATAGCGGAGCTTGTGTTCCGCCAATTCCACGCGCGGATCGAGCTGGTCAAAAAACGAGGCGTCGACGACCGAGCCAAAGTCGTGCCCCTCACGTTCGAGTTCGGCAAGCCATTCCGTGAGCTCGCCCTGAATCAATTGCTGTACTTCCATTTCTTCTTTGGTAAAATGAGACGGCAATTTGGGCATGGTCAGGGGCGCTAGTCGGTTGGTAAACGAATATAAGCATTTGCCGAAAATCCCACCTAAAAGTCCTATTTTCGAACCACTACACCCGCTTAACGCACTTAAAACGAACCGAAATGCGCACCAACCTCGAAATCCTGAGCGACGCCTGGCAATCCCTCAAAGGCCAACGTGTCTTAGCTCTTGGGACCCTGTTTGTCTACATTCTGATCGTGGGCACCCTCTCGTTCATTGACAGTGCCGCATCATTGGGCCTACTCAGTTTGGTGTGGACTCCATCATTTGACCTCACCTCGAATGTTGGCGTTCTTCAAGTCCTTTGGTCCGGAGCCTTTAGTCTGGGTTCCGCCACGTTTATGCTCAAAGTGGTACGCCGAGCCAACCCTGATTTTGAAGACATCTTTTCAGGTTTTAACCAATGGAAGCGGGCCACTTGGACCTCCATCGCATACGTAGTTCGGTTGATCCTGTGGTTCCTCCTACTCATCATTCCCGGAATCGTGAAATCCTTTGCCTACGCCCAAACGTGGTTTATTCTAGTCGACTACCCGGAACTCACCGCCAATCAGGCCATCAACCGCTCTGAAGAAATGATGCAGGGCCATAAAATCAAGCTCTTCCTGCTGACGCTGTGGATTCTCCTTCTCGTCCTGCTCGGTGTCATTACCCTATTCATCGGATTCTTTTGGATCGGCCCTTGGATCGCCGCAACCTCAGCCCAATTCTACACTGAGGTCAAGGCGGACTGGCTTCGCCGAAACGGAGTTCAAACCGAACCCACAGCAACCGCAGAAGGCGCAGGCGAATAGCCAACGAGCCAATCTCGGCAAACCTCGCCAACCTCGCCAAAAGCCAACGAGCTAACCTCGCCAATCTCAGCCAAATTAAGGCTGCGTAATTCGTCCATTCAGCTGTCCCTTAGACTCAGCAGATGGTTCTGGCTCATCGCCCAATAAAGCAATTCCGCGCACCAGCTTAGGCGGGTAATCCGCTGGAGCCAAGGTGCGTACACCCTTCAGCTTCCACGAACGCTGCAAACCGTCTTGTTTCGCGCGCATGTCGGCGACCACGGACGCGATTCCGGTTGGGAGGTCAATGAACACTCCCCCGTACACCAATGAAAAGTACCCAAGAAGAAACGAACTAAGTCCCACATCTACATTGTTTGCAACTACTCCAACGGGGATTGCGGCAAGAACCAATCCAGACCCCACCGTTGAAAAAATTGCCCAATCGCGCTTGCGCTCGTACACCAATTCGTAGACCGATGTGTCCTGTCCGTCGACCATCCACAAGTAGTTCACTCGGGTTGGACGGCGGTTTTCAGAACTGAATTTCGGAACCTTGAATTCCGTAATCACCGCCGATTCGCCCTGGTTTGTCGTGGTGATTTCAACGTCCATTGAATTGCAGCGAACACCAGCTGCGTCAAAAACCTCCAACTGAATTTCGCGCGTGGTGAGCACCTTTTCAGCCGGAATGGCCACATTTTTTACCCAAAATACTGAGGTACACGAGGCCATTGAACCCGCAACCAAGAACGAAAGCAACGTTGATTTATTCATGCCGCCGAATATATACAATTGCACCGTCTTGCCATTGGCATTCTTTGCAAGACAGCAACTAACTTGGCTCAAGTATTGCGCATTTCTACTCATGATTCGATCCTCTACCCTCCTGCAACTTGACGTTTGCCTGGTGCTCACTGCTTGTTCTGTTCAATATGACTCCCAGTATGGACTGCGTTTGAATCCTTTAGAGCGAACCACAGTGGCTCACGATCGAAACGAACGTGAAGTCAATGCAGCAGAGCCTGAGGCTAGCGTTGTTCCGACTCTCGAACCACAGGGTTTCGCCAACTCACCCATGGACTATTCGATACAGGGATCGATCGAACTTCCGTTTAGTATTCAAGCGTTTCAAACTGAATCAACAGTTGGGCAAACGTTTGCTACCGAGGCAATGGACGCTGCCAACGTTCAAATCGTCACTCATGATGCGAACGAATCGGCCGACCACGAAAGGCTTAAACAACCCGAACGCAGCATGCTTACGGCTTGGATCATGTGGGGCGTCCCGGTACTACTGATGCTTACCGGAGCCGGATTTTTACTGAATTTTGGCCTTCACTGGTACTACCTCGGCAAGAATCGCCGTGCAAATACGGCTACGTTTATTTGGGCGCTCACCGTTGCCGCATCTGTGATTGTGTGGTTCCTGAACTCCCTGCACCTCGGAATCTTGGCCTTTTTAGTTGGACTTGTAGTCCTTTTACCGCTACTCGTCATCCAGTTAATTCGCGTGATCAAGGATGCGATCCTTTTACATAAGATTGCCACAAAGAAAACGCGTCGTGAAGCGCGCCGTCAGGATCCCAAAGCTTAAGCAATGAAGTCCAAATTACTTTTAATCGCAGCAGTCGCAGCAGGAACATCTTGTTCTATAGGTTTTGATTCACAGTACGGCTTGCGCATTGAACCACAACGAGTTCGAAGTTCGGGTATCCCGGCTCCAAACACAACTGAAGCAGCGTCGTATGAAGCAGCACCTGGAGCACCTTTTATAGAGGCGTGGAGCGTCGAGGCTCCCAGCACCCACGAAATTCGCATCGATGGCCCGAACGAGTTTGAGGTGCTACCCACACAGACCGAATCCGTTCACGTTGAGCGTGCAGAACTTCATTCAACCGCATCAAATGAATTAGCGTCGAGGGCAGACGAGCCAGCAACCGCGGACGCAACACGCGAATCCATTCCATATTGGGTTGAAGGACTCCTCGGAATACTACTTGCGTTGGTGGCCATAGCACTACTCGCAGGCTCCTTTTTTGCACTGCTCATGGGTGTGTTGAGTTTTGGCTTTGGTGACATCGCCTTGGGGTGGATCCTTATTGGCGGAGCCATTGTGGCATTCATCTTAGGATGGATTCTCTTAGTCTACGCGGGACCGATGCTCCCTGAACTACCACCATTTTTGTTCCGAATTCCGTTCTTTTAAGGATCATTCACTGCATTTAACCGCCCAAACGAAGCGAATTACATTTCATCGCACCACGGTGCTGAACTGCATTCATTTTTACACGTTCTTTAGGTGATGGATCCGTTTTACCCAATTGAAGTATTTAGCACCGTATGGTGGTGGGGCTGGGCCTACTTTGGCACCTACACCCTATTCTTGATGCTGATGGCTCGGGCGAACGACAACCTGCGCTTGTGGACCGAGCGCATCCTGGGCTACAGCCTCATGGCGCTCTACCTCGGGGTTCACCTTCACCAAGTCTCCAACGGCGTGTGGAGCCTGTCGACCTCGCTCCCCGGCCACTTGTGCTCGATCAGCTTCTTGCTCGCGGTCATTTACCTGACCACTGGCAGCACCAAAGTCTTGTTGCCCCTCACCTTTTGGGGCATCACGGGCGGAGCGCACGCGCTGATTACCCCCGGCAGTCCGTTGGGCGACCATCCGCTCTACCTCATCGAATTTTGGGTGCAGCACACCACGATCGTGCTGGTTCCGCTGTATGCGCTTCGCAGCGGAGCCTGGCTCATCCCCGCCCGCGCCTGGGTCAAGGCGTTCTGGGGAAACCAATTCTTGCTGGTTCCGATTTTTGTACTCAACCGCGTGGCCGGAGCCAACTACCAATTCCTCCTCGCTCCCCCGGCCGTCAACAACCCCCTACTCATCGGCCCTTGGCCGTGGTACTTGGTCGGAATCGACGCCCTCATGCTCGGCCACTACTGGCTGATTCAGAAGTGGTTGGGGCGGCGGAATTAAATTAAATCAAATTAAAACTTCAACTCCGACAGCCGCAGTGCCCGCTGGATGCGGCGTGTTCCCAGCACGTCCCAGATTTCGAGGGTGATGCTGGGGTCGGCGTCGGCCCAGTTGGGGTCGATGATTCCGAAGTGGTTTTCCATGATCGGACCCTCGATGCGCTGCGCGTTAGGGGTTGCGAAGTGCCACGTGCTGGAGAGTCCGCTCGAAGTCAGGTCATAGATGGGGTACAGCTCGGGGGCGTCGAGGCGCGAAATCTAAGCGTAGTTGACGGCGGCATCAATCTTCACAAATAGATTCCGAAGTAGAACTACATCAAGTGGATGACGTACGATGAAGACGAGTGAGGGCTTCGTACTATCTTGAGCTTATGAACACCAAACTCCCCCTCCTAGCCCTCATCCTGGGCCTTAGTGGCGTGCTGGGCGCGCAGAATGCGGCGATCAAAACGGTTCCGCTGTCAAAAACCGCGAAGCCCTACCGCTGGTTGATGCGGCCCACCAGCGAGTTTTTTGCCGAAACAGGCCTGAGCGCGAGCGACTCGGTGTCGGCAGACGTCTACCGGGTGGGCACGGGATCAGAGGCGGTGCTGGTCAACGTGGGGCACTTGGACGCCACCAACCAAGACGTGGTCTGGTACGTGTCCTACGAGGACTTCAAGATTAAGGACCTCAAGGTGGTGCTGGATTCGCTGCGGTCAAACTACACATTAAACTCTGACGAAGAGGGATCGACCAACTACTGGCTGGCCGACGCCCTAGTGCGCCTCGAGTCCAAGGTCAGCGACGACGGCAAGATGGGCTCGCTGGGGTTGGACGCCATCCCGGTGTACAAGTTCATGCCTCCGGTGGAGTCGGTGGTCGCCAAGCTGGATTCCACCTGGCAGCAGCTGGTCACCAACGTGCAGTACCAATCGCGTTCGGTGGAGCGGGACTCGTCCAAGATTTCGGTGACGCTTAAAAATGTGACTCCGCTGGTGACCTTCAAGGTATTTTACCCTCTCGAAGAGGGCGAGCGGCCCTACGCGGTGATTGAGCTCAATGAGGGCGGCGGCTTCGGAGCCGTCAAGTGGGCCTGCAAAAACTACTACGACCGCTTCTACGACGCATTTGACGACGGAAGCATTTGGGTTTCAGACACCGACCAGCCCATCGTCAAGGTCGGTGTGCTTTTTAACAGCGGAACTCTTTTAAACCTCCAAATGGACCAGGCGGACTTCTTGGAATTTGCGGGAGACGGGGAGTGATTTTTTGAACTCCGGTTCAGCGCACGCGAAAATTTTAAAATCCGGTTATACCCGGATTTTACTTTTTTTCTTCGCGCCCGAAACTCACATTAAACTGTCTATCAACACATTGTTCAAATTATCCGTTTGAAAACCCAAGCTGCGAAGCAGCCCTAGCTCCGCAGGGGCCTTAGCGCGGAGTGCCGAAGGCACGAAGCGCCCTAGCGCCAAGCGCCCCCAAAGCGAAGCGCCCTACCTTTGGCCCATGATCCGCACAATTGCCGCACTGGCGCTGGTTCCAGCCGCATTGGCCGCACAGACGACTGGCCCTGACACCACGACCAAGAACGTACAACTTACCGTAGTTGAGGTGGTTCCGCCCATCAACAGCCAGGTGGGGCACGCCGTGCAGGTGCACAAACCAAGTTCGGCCAACCCCGTGCAGCACGGACCCGAAGCATTCGAAGCCTCTTTTGCCAGCCTTGACGTGCGCAGCCGCGGCATCAACGACGTGCAGTCGGACCTCTCGATGCGCGGATCCACCTTTGACCAAGTGCACGTCATGGTCGACGGAGTACCGTACACCGACCCGCAGACCGGGCACCATTCGATGAACTTGCCGGTTCCGATTGAGGCGGTGGCGAGCGCGGTGGTGCTTCCGAGCGGCGGCTCGTACCGATTCGGACCCTTTGCCTTTGCCGGAGTCGTCGAACTTCAAACCATCGACCCGCGAAGCAGCCGTGGCTACGCCAGCGCTTCGGCGGGCGAATTTGGCTACCAGCGGGCGGCCGCGGGGGTTCCGCTCGTGCGCAAAGAGAAACTCGCCAGCCGGCTCGACGTGGGCTACACCGCCGCCGACGGAGCCTTTGAAAACACCGACTTCGCCACCTGGATCGCCTACCTGCAGGTGCGCCGCGAACTCGAAGTGGGCGTACTCGACGTCAAACTGGGTTATTCGGCTAAAATGTTTGGGGCGCAGGGCTTTTACAGCTTCCACTACCCCGAGCAGTTTGAGCACGTGCGCGGAATCACCGCCGCCGCCACCTACCGCCTTCACGGCCTGACCGCCCGCGTGTTTGCGCGCCAGCACCACGACCGATTTGAACTCTTTCGCGAGAACGCGAACTACTACGTTCCCTTTGGGCCCGGCCGCTGGATTCACGCCATCGACTCGACGGTGACGCCCACCTGGTACACCGGAGCCAACGTGCACTGCAACCGCAGCCTGGGCGGCGAAATCACCTACCGCACCGAGGTCAAGCGCTGGATCCTCACGGGCGGAACCGACGCCCGATTCGAAGAAATCCATTCGAATGCCCTTGGCCTGCTGCTCGACAGACCGTTGGACGGAACCTGGGGCAGCTACACCCGCTCTGACGCCCGCCGCAACGCCGGAGCCTTTGCCTCAGCCCAAACCTCCCTGTGGAAGACCCGCATCCAAGCCGACCTGCGCGCCAACCTCAACGACCGCTACGGGGTGGATTGGCTTCCGCACCTCGGACTTGACCGCAACTTTAAGCTCGGGGACGGCCGCGACCTCAAGGCCTTTGCCAGCACCAACCGCAGCTTTCGCCTGCCCACCTTTACCGACCTCTACTACAGTGTGGGCGGAGCCCAAGGTTCCGCCACCCTGCGCCCCGAGTACGCGTGGAACACCGAATTCGGTAGCGCCCTGACCATCAGCGGCTCACACCTCATTCAGCGCGTCGGAGCCACCGCCTACGAGCGCCGCGGAACCAACCTCATCGACTGGATCTACCGCAGCGTGGACGGCAACCAAGTGCTTCAGGCCGACAACGTTACGGCGGTCACCATTCGCGGCCTTGAATTCGAAGTCGGCGGTCACCTCGCCGGAACCTGGTTCGCCCGCGCCCAGTTCGCCAGCCACACCGCATCTGACGTGAACGGACAGTCGATTTATGCCCTCGACTACCTGGCGCGCCGGGTTCAGCTCACGTGGAATTCCGCGCTGCGCCGCTCTGACGCTCCCGCCCCACTGCAGTTTGGTCTCGTCGCGATTGGCCAAGACCGCGCCGGCTCGTACGTGCTGCCCGACGGAAGCACCACCGAATACACCCCTTTTGCCACGGTCGACCTGCGCGCGAGCTACCGCTTGGGTGATTTGCAACTTTACGCCGACGGAATGAATCTGCTAAATTCCAAGGCCATGGACCGCGGAACCATCCCATTACCCGGCCGCTGGCTGAAGCTGGGGCTCAGGCTTGAGTGGGAGTAAGCAGGCCCTGCGGCGAGGTTAGCAAGGTTGGTGAAGTTGGCTCGTTGGTGAAGTTGGCGAGGTTGGCTCGTTGGCTTGTTGGCTTGTTGGCGAGGTTGGCTCGTTGGTCGCGAACGTTCAATTTTTTGATACCCAACCCATTTTTTGAGCCCATTTGACCACGGCTGGAATCAGAAATTCCAAGGCCAGCGAGTTAGCGAGGGCGAATACGACGGTTTGGATTCCGTTGAAGGTGTCGCCAGTGGCGTAGTTAATGAGGTTGGCTATGCCGAGCCAAATCAAGAATCCGGCGATGAAGCAGATGAAGATTTGGTTTATGCATTCAAGGTATTTTGCTTCAAAGGGTCCAACAACTAACGTACGTAGTAGAGGACTGAGCCTGTTTGTTGAAATCCATCTTTGATTTCTAGGTTTATTTTGAGGTGGTCTCGCAACCAAAGTGGATAACTCGAGACATCCAGAGGCAACATGGAATCAATAAAGGTCGGTCCTTTATTGCCTGCTAGCAGGGGAAGCCAGCTGATGAAATCCAGCCCCAGTCCAATCAGTGTAAACGATACTTCATCGTTTCGCCTGTTTAATGTCGCGAGATCAATGGCCCCGCCAAGGGCTGTCAAACTGGGCACGCCAAAAACGAGGCGTTCAAAATTAATTTGATAGGCAAGGACGCATTTCGTTTGATCCTTAAACGTG
>JACCDM011405464.1_pt1 | contig 39803 bp, 60 predicted proteins | sample 7445851 | NCBI WGS metagenome assembly JACCDM01 (sample SAMN15323438, study PRJNA562643) | freshwater metagenome | isolation source: river surface water | place: USA:Blue River Watershed | collected 2017-08-16
CGCCCCGGATGCTTCGGCACGGGGCTTTCGGCGCGCATGCTGACCGCCGACCGCTACACCGTGACCGCCATCATCTCCAGCCGCGACGACGAGCGCCGCGTCGACCTCGGCACCGCCCCGAGCCGCCGCAAGGCCCGCCGGATCGGCTACCGCGAGGGCGCCAAGCGGCACCCGTCGCGCTTCTCCTCGGCCATCTTCGACCTCGAGATCCTCGACACGGTCACGGGCGCCACGGTGCGCTGCGCGTGGGCGGACGAGGAGGCCTACCGCCGCAGCCTGGATCGGCCGACGGTCGCAGACCGCGGCGTCTGGTGACCGCCGCCCCGCTCTGCGCGCCCCGTACCCGTGAGGGTCGGGGCTTCAGGCGCGCATGGACCACCGCGACCACGACCACCGCATCTTCGCCAACCCCGGATCCGCCCTGCGCGCGGCGAGTCGGGACAACCCCCGCCGCTTCCCCTGCCCGACCTGTCACGAGCCCGACTGTCTGACGCAGGAGGACCGCGCCCGCGGCTACCAGTGCGACGAATGTGCCGACCGAGCCGAGGGCCGGCCGTACTGACCGCCGCCCCGCCTCGATCAGCCCCGGATGCGCGAGCACGGGGCTCGAGGCGCGTGAGCACCCGGATCACGACCCCGCCCGACCTGACCCGCACCCTCGCCGCGCTCGCGGACTACGACCAGATCGACGCCGAGATCGCGGACGACATGACCGAGGCCGCCGCGACCGACTTCTTCGCCCGCCTCGATGTCGCCAAGAAGGCGATCGGCGACGCGTTCGCCCTCGACACATCCGACCGAAACGAGCCCGAGGTCGCGCGCAGCTGGGCCGCCTTCAACGTAGAGCGCACCCGCGAATTTGTCACCCGCCTCACCCGCACCTGAAACGAGACATCATGCAGACCGTGATCCCCGACTTCACCTGGCAACCCAGCACGCGCGAGCGATACAACGACCAGCTGAACGTGCTCTTCCCGGCCGAGTGGATCGGCCAGGCCTTCCTCGTGGGCGAGCCCTACGACCACGACCACGCTGGGCGCCCGCGCTACCGCCCGCATCGTTGCCACGGTAGCGAGTATCAGGTCGGCTCGCGCCCGGTGACCGTCGACGAGTTCAACCTCGTGCGCGTGTGACTCCCGCCATGAAGCACTACACCCCGCCCATCTACATGCACACCACCGGCCTCGCTACCCCGGCCGCCGCAGTGATCGAGCGCTCCGCCGCTGCCGGTGGCCACGAGGTCCGGGCGCACGTCCAGGGCCGCGACGCGTCAGCGCTCGCCGATGCCCTCGCCGCCGCTGCCTCGAGCGCGGACGACTTCCGCCGCACCTTTCGCGGCGCCGATGAAGCCGGCCGCCCCTGGCACGTCTGTATCGAGGTCTGGCCATGAACACCGACGACCACCTGCTGCGGATCACCGGCATCATCGAGAGCATCGCCGGGCGCGCCGTCGTCCACATCGACGACCTCACCCTCGGCTACCACCCGGACCCCGACCAGCGCGAGGCGGGCGAGATGGCCCTGTGCGACCACGCCCAGAACGGCGGCCCGGTCGTCTCCGAGGGCGACGACGCGGTGCTCGAGCTTGTGCGGCGGACCAGCCCCGCCCGGGCACTCGGCGCCGCGCTGCTGGCCGCCTTCAACGCGGGCGCCGCGGTGGCCGAGCACCTGCCGCTCGAGGGCACCCTCGCCGAACTCGCGGACATCGCCGCGTGGGATGCCGATGGTGGCCCCGCTGACCGATGCCTCCGGCTCGCCCTGTGCGCGCGGCGAATCGCCTTCGACATGCTCGGCGCCCCCGGCACGGCGATCCCCGAGCTCGACAGCTACGGGCGCGAGCGGACCCCGCCGAGGGACTACCAGCGCCCCGAGGCGCGCCTGCCGGTCGACCGCTGCGACTTCTGGCGGCTCGATGCCGTCGCCCACCTTCCCCTCGCGCCGGCTGACCGCGCGCTGATCGGAGCCCCGTGAACGACACGCACACCCTGATCCCCATGGGCGCTGGCGAGCCCGAGACCTTCCGGTGCCGGATCTACGGCCTCGCCGAGGACCCCGAGGACGAGGCCGAGCGCCGCGCATTCGTGGCCGAGCTGGCGGGCCCGGGCGTGATCGACTGCCCGGCGATCGACCCCTGGATCACAGCCATGCAAGAGCGTGGCTGGCTCCCCGGCGCGCCCGCGCTGGAGCCCAACCCGAACGGCCCGGGCAAGCTGGGCCGCTGGCACCTGACCGACAGGGGCGCGCCGAGATGGCCGCGCCCGAGACCTGACCGAAGGGACATCCGACCATGGCCAAGAAGCCGCTCAACACAATCGCATGGTGGCCGCGCCGGGGCGATTTGTGCACGGTCGACGGCGAGGGCGACACCGCGTTTGTCGTCCGCGAGGCAGGCCGTCGCTCCTGCTACCTTGCACGCGTCGACGGGCAAGATGGCTCGCTCGGCCACGGCCGGGAGAACCACGCGAAACTGCACCCGCTGGTGCTCGCCGACATCGAGCTCGTCACCACCGCCCGGCGCCGCCGGGCCTGACCGAAGGGACACATGGACATCAAGGACCGCATCACCGCCATGACCTCCGACCTGCCCGCGCTCACGATCGGCGAGCTCGTCCGCTTCGGCGCGAGCGTGCACGGTCACCGCTCGAGCTTCATGATCGACGCCGCCGGCAAGAGCCTGGCAGTCGTCTCGATCGACCCGTCCGCGGGCTCACGCGACGAGCAGGAGAAGGTCGACACGATCGCCCTGGCCCTGCACGCCCTGCTCACCGGCTCGGAGGGTCGAGTCGCGGACGCCGAGCTCCGCGCATCGAACCTGCGCGGCGCCCTGCGCGACAAGGAGAGTCGCATCGCCGGGCTGCTGGCCAAGCTCGCAGACTTCGAGGTCGGTCGCTCTGGCCGCGGGGACTGCTACGCCATCGAGGCCAGCGGCGCCGTATGGCTCTGCGGCCGACCTGACACCGCAGCGTGGGGCCTGCGCTTCGCGTCCTGGGGTGACCTCGCCCGCGAATTCCCCGGCCTGCGCCCCGCGGGGATCAAGGACGGCCACGTCATTATGCGCCCCATCGGGGCGATGGAGCCCGCACCGTGACCGACACCCACACCCTGATCCCCATGGGCGCTGGCGAGCCCGAGACATTCCGCTGCCGGATCTACGGCGTCGCCGAGGACCCCGAGGCCGAGAGCAAGCGGCGGGCCTTCCTGACCGAGCTCGCTGGCCCGGGCGTCATCGACTGCGAGGCGATCGACCCATGGACCGCGGCGCTGCAAGAGCGCGGCTGGCTGCCCGACGCGCCGGTGATCGAGCCGCACCCGGACGGCTCGGGCCGCAAGGTCGGCCGCTGGCACCTGACCCCGGCTGGCCGCGCGGCGTGGGCCGAGATCGCGGGGTCGCCGTGACCGTGCGCCTGCCGATCATCGACGCCGCGCGCTGCTCGTCCTGCGGAGGCGAGTGCTGCAAGCGCATGCCGGGCAGCGCGACGCCGGCCGACTTCCCCGACCTCGCCGTGCTCGAGGAGGCCATCCGCGGCGGGCGCTGGACGCTCGACTGCTGGGACGGCGATGTCGAGCCCGGCGGCGACCTGCACCGGGTGCTCTACCCGCGGCCAGCGATCAAGGGCTACACCCACAACGCGATGCACGCCGCGTGGCGTGGGCCCTGCACCTTCCACGGCCCGACCGGCTGCGCGCTCGAGTACGCCGAGCGTCCCGAGCAGTGCCGCGAGCTCGTGCCCGGGGCGGAGGAGGCTGGCTGCCATTCCGATCTGACGAAGGAGGCCGTCGCGCTGCTGTGGCGCCCGCACGCGGCCGCGCTCGAGGCGATGCTCGCCCGCATCGACGACGAGCGGCGCATCGACCTCGTGGGGCGCTTCGCCCAGATCGAGGCCCGGCTGTGACCGCCGCACAGGACATCCTCGGAGGCCGCGCCGCGGTGCTGCTCGCCCTGCTGGACGGGCCCGCCCGCGCCGTCACCCTGCACGACCGGATCCGCCGCCGGGCCGGGCCGCTGGTCGCGGTGACCGACGGCGCCTGCCGCAAGGCCCTGGCCTGCCTCGAGCGCGACGGCCTGGTCGCGCCCCTGATCCTCGTCGGCGCCAGCGCGGGCTTCGAGCTCACGCCCGCCGGCCAAGTCCAAGCGGAGGTGCTGCGGTCCGCAGCTCTCGCGCTCGCCCGGCCGATGTCGCCGGTGAAGATCGTTGAAACCCACACGTCAAGGACAGCATCATGATCCACGAGAACATCCACGACATGGCGGAGCCGCCCCCGCTCCGCTTCGTCGATTTGTGTATCCGTCTCGCGCGCACGCCGACCGAGGGCCAGCTGGTGCTGCGGGTCGACAAGCCCGGTCGTCCCGGCGTCCGCCTCGACTTCGTGGGCGCCTCCGGGCCCAAGCTGCAGCACCTGCGCGACCGCATCGAGGCGGCCCGCCTCCGGGAGGCCCAGCGATGAGCCCGACGCTTCAGGCCCTATCGAGCCTCGCCGTGATCGGCTGGCTCATGCTGTGGCCGTGCCTGTTCGTCGGGCCCGTCCACCGTCTCGCCCCTGCGCTCGATCGGCTCGCCAAGATCGGCCTGATCCTGATGCTGGCGGTCCTCGCCGTGACCTTGTTTGCGCACCAGAGCGGGGGGCTGCGATGAGGGGCCACAGGTCTGGGGTCCTTGGCGCCCTGCTGGCCATCGCCTGCATCCCGGGGGTCGACGCCCTCCCGCGCATCGAGGAGCGCCTGCGCGAGACCCTCATGTCGGCGATCCTGAAGTGGACGCCCGACCTCGCCCCCGAGGCGACGCTCGAGCTTCTGCTGGCCGACGTGAAGGCGACCTACGGGGTCACGGGCCACACCTACGAGTCGGCCGCCGACGCGCTCGTTGACCTGCTCCGCGAGTGGGCGAACAACGGGCGCGCGTCGATCGTGCTCCGCGACGAAGTGGTGGCCGGCGAGTGGCGGGTCCGCATGCTGTTCGCTGGGCCGGGCAACTACCAGACCGATCTCTACAAGAGGCCGGGGGAGCGCTGGGCCACATACCTGCTCCCGACGAGGGCGCAGGCTTGGGACCTCGCGGTCAAGGAGGCGAAGGAGCGCGCCGGCCGGGCGACGGCCGACGTCGAGAGCGACGAGTCATACATCGCGCGGGCGAGGGCTGCAGTGAAGCCGAAGGCGACCACGGGCGCCGCGGGTCAGGATGTGCGCAGCTTCCCGCTCCCGCCGCGCCGCGAGGAGGACTTCGAGCGCGGCCAGCGGATGGCCATGAACACGCCGCTCGATCGCGCCATGGTGACGGGCCCGGTCGACTTCAAGCGGGCCGGCGGGCGCAGCAGGGCCCGCCGCAACATCAACGCCCCGACCGCGGCCGACATCCACGCCGCCGAGCGCATCGAGGCCTCGCTTCACCCCGCAGGCCGGTGCACCTGCGCGAGCGCCGGGTCTGGCGACTGCGAATGGTGCGTCATGAACCGCCGCCGCGAGGCCCGCGAAGCGCGGGTCGTCGCGCGCCGTGGCAAGCCGGCCGACTTCCCCAACGGCGACGCCGAATTGCACGAGGGCATCCTGCAGGGCATGCGGGCGCACGAGCGCGCTCGGAAGTCCTCGCGCCGGCGCCAGCGGGCTGGCCAGAAGGCGAGGCGGGGATGGTGACGCCCGGCGACATCGAGATCGTGGTGGCGGACGCGGACGACCTCGCCACGCAGGCGCACCGCGTCATGAACGACGCGGTGCCGGTGACCCTCGTCGACTTGGGCGACCTGCGCAAGCTGGCGCTCGGCGTCATCGAGCGGATCGACAGCATTCTGGCGAGGGAGGCGGTGCCGACATGACCGACGACCCCTGCGAGTTCGACCCGGCGAAGAACGGCCTGGCGACCCGCGCGAGCGGGTGCCCGAACCAGGCGGAGATCATCGTCGGCGCCGGCGGCCGCTGGCGGGTCTGCTCGTCGTGCGCGGCGCTCCCCTACTTCGACATGCTGCGCAAGCGGGTTCCGATCAAGGCCCCGGCGGAGCCCACCTGATGGCCGTCTACGTCGACGAGCTCGTGAAGTGGCCGCACGCCCGCGGCAAGTTCAAGGCCGGGTCGTGCCACCTGATGGCCGACGACATCGTGGACCTGCACGCCTTCGCCACGAAGATCGGGTGTCACCGCTCGTGGTACCAGCCGCACCCGCGGCACCCGCACTACGACCTCGTGGCCAGCTTCCGCGAGAAGGCGCTGGCGGCCGGCGCGGTGTTCGTGCCGGCGATCGAGCAGGCCCGGCGCCGCCTGGAGAAGCAGCGCCAGACCGAGCCGCCTACGTCCCGTTGATCGAGACGGTGTTCAGGGCGGCGCGGATGATCGTGAAGTTCGCCGTCGCCGGAGCGAGCTGCGGGACGATATCTCCGGCCGGCTCGATGAGGCACCCCGCGGGGACCAGTACCTGCGGGACCCGTTTCATCGCGGCGAAGATCAGCGCGCGCTCGAGGGTCGCGCCCGGGGCGAGCAGGTTGATGTCGGCGACGATCTGCGCCCGCACCTGCTCGATGATTTGGATCGTGTTGGCGCCGGCGATGAACTGCAGGCCCTCGATCACGATGTTGGGGTAGTAGGGCACGCCGCCCTTGACCGACAGCGGGACGCCGAGCGCCCGGTAGTTGTCGAGGTTGGACGCCGTCCGCTCCGTCAGCGCGCGGTTGGCCTGGCCCGCGGCGTCGGCCACGAGGACCGAGCCCCGGTAGCGGGGCATGGCATCGTACGGGTTCAGGATCTCGGTGGCGGTCGCCTGCGTCACGCCGCGGGTCGTCCGGGCGCCCTCCTCGATCGCAAAGCGCGTCCCCCGGCGGGCGGAGCGGTAGAAGCCCTGCGCGCGCGCGCCGTATTCGACGTCCGTCTCATCGACGGTCCCGCCGCTCGCGTACTCGCGGTTGGTGACCTGCACCGAGCCCGCGGTGTCGAGCGCGCTCACGATCTGGACGATCGTCTCCTTGTCGACGTTGCCGATCGGGCCCGCCGTCAGGCACTGCGCCAGGACGGTGATCTCCTTGCCGCCGACGCCGCCCGGGTAGACCGCGCTGACCACCGTCTGAAACGTCAGGCCCGCGCCGGTGGCCACGAGGGTGCCGGCCGGGATCGGGAACGACGGGTCGTCGACGGCGCCGCCGATCTTGGTGAAGCTCACCTTGACGATCGAGACCTCGGCCTCCTGGCGGCCGGCGAGCTCCTCCCCGATGTTGTTGTAGACCCACCTGTCCAGGACGGCGCCGCCGATCTTGATCGCCAGCGGCAGGCTGATTTCGTTCCACTGCTGCTGGCTCGCGCGGCTCACCTCCTCGCCCATCGTCGCGGCGGCATCGAGCACGGCCCAGACGCTGGAGCCGACGGCGCGAGCGATCGCCGGGGTGAACGGCGAGGGCCCGATGGTGACCTTGCGGATCGCGGCCTCTCGGAGGTCAGCGGACGTGGGAAAGATGGCCATGGTCGCGGGCTCCTACTTGGTCGGGTCGATGCGAAGCTCGAGCGACATGTCGCGCTGCCCGAGAGGCTTCACGCGCACGGTCAGCTCGATGAAGTAGTCGCCCTCGTAGTTGATGACGCGGAGGGTCGCGCTCGCGGCCTCGACATCGGGCTGTTTCTGGATCTGGCCGGCGATTCGGTTGGACAGCTGCTGTAGCTCGGTCGGCCGGACGATGGTCTTCAGCCGCACGCCCGCGCCGAAGTCGGGCGCGCTCGTCCATTCGCCCATGTCCGTGAAGATGATCCGGATGATGCGCTTCCGCAGGGACCGCAGCTCGGGCTCGAGCGCGATGTCGCGGCTGTCCGTGTAGCGCCAGATTCCGGACGCATCGAGCTTGTCGTCGTAGCCGTCGTCGAGGTCGCGGTACAGGCCGACGGTCGACACCTTCAGGGACAGGTTCGGGCCGTGGTACGGCGCCTGGAAGGTGAACTCCTTGTCGCCGACGAACTGCTCGCACTGCTCGCCGTGCAGGTCGCCCACGGCGCGGAGCGTGTAGCGGACGCCGTCCTCCATGGTGGTGTCGGCGGTGATGTGGATCTGCTTGCGGTCGAGGGGGTCGACGTGGCAGCGGAAGATCCCGATCGGGCGGGTGGGCACCACGAGGCCGGGCGGCACGACGCCCTCGATCGTCGGGTCGATGGGGGCGAGGCGCCAGTTGTTGCGGTTGATGGCCGAGCGCAGGCCGGCGCGGTCGTTCTGCAGGGGGATCCGGTCGAACACCGCGATCACCCGGTTGGTGCTGGCCACGAGGACCCCGAAGACCCCGATGAGGCCAGGGCCTCCGAACGGCGTCAGGCCGTAGCCGTAGGGGCTCACGCCGTACTGACTCACGGGTCAAGCTCCACGGTGACGTCGAGGTCGTCGAGCGGCTCCACTTCGACGATCAGCGCGTCCTCGTCCAGGGTCTCCAATTCGAACACGGGGGCAGGGTACCCGGGCGGGCGAGCGCCGGGCGAGCGCGATAAAAGATTCGCAAGATGCTTGACAGCATAAGGGCGCCATATTACAGTCTGTCCATGCCCGCCGCCCAGACCGCCGCCCGCTTCACCTTCGCGCCCGGAACCCTCGTCCACGTGCTCGGCCCCTACATGATGGACCTGAAGGGGCGCGGGACCGACGCCTACACCGGCCGGACCATGGAGGTGGTCGAGCACTTCAGCAACGGCGATGTCGACCTCGCGTCAGAGGGCAACGACCACGCCGAGGTCTCGATCCACGAGACCCGCCTGATCGCCGACTGACCCGCTCTCACCCCGCCTCGCCCCGTAGCCGCAGACCGGCACGGGGCTTCAGGCGCGCAAGGACCACGACATGACCGCCGCCCACCAGCTACCCACCATCGAGACCGCACCCCCCTCCGAGCTTCTCCGCGCCCTCAGCACGATCGGCCTGGCCTGGTCGGCCGAACTCCCGGCCCCCGCGGAGTCTGTCGACGAAGCCCTCGCGCTGGGCCCTGACGGCCTGTGGCGGTCGCCGGAGGTTCTCCCCTTCGCCCCGGACGGCCTGACGCTCTCGGAGGCCCTCGGCATGACCTGCGCCGTGCTGTGGGCCGCCATGGCCGAAGCGAAGGCGTTCCGAGCCCCCGTGCGGCTGTCCCCGGCGGCCCGCGCCCCTGGCTCGCGCCGCTGGCTGATCCGCCTGCCCGGCTTCGAGGCGGAGTCCGAGGTCACGGCGGAGGCCGGCGTGGACCTGCTGCGCGCGCTGCTGGTCGTCCGCCGCATCCTCTGGCCGACGCAGGCATGGACGCGGCGCGACCAGATCGCCGCGACGATCGAGCTTCACCTGCGCGCCATGGAGGCCGAGCTTCGAGGCCCGGCGCCGGTCGTCACCCTGAACCCGGCCGTGAACCGCAGCGACCTCGGGAGGGACTGGTCGTGATCACGCCAGCGTCCGCCGCCGAACTGGCGGCCCTGATCAAGAAGTACCTCGAGGCCCAGAAGGCCAGCGAGCGCGCCATGGAGGCGCGGATGAAGCTCGCCCCGGGGTCGACGCGGGCCCGGTCGACGACCGCGAACGCCCGATGGGCGCAGGCCGCCGAAGGGCGCGACCACCTACAGGAGGCGGTCCAGCGCAAGGTGAACGAACTCGCCGAGCACGGTGTCGAGCCCGACGACGAGTTCAAGCCGCGGTACTGACCCGCGCGAAATCCCCAGCTTCCTAACCGTGAATCACAGACGGCTCCGGCCGTCGAAGCGAGCTCAGCATGCGACGCCTGATCACCCTGCACATTGGCCGCGGATTGAACCTCTACCGGCCCGTCCTGCGCGTCTCCGCCTTCCTCTCGTGGGTCTCCGGGGTCGACTGCCTGTCCCCCGCGTTTATCGACCTGCCGATCTCCGGGCGGGTGCCGTTCCAGCTCGAGGGCCTGCACCCGGTCGACGCCGCCGCGCTGGCGAAGCGCCTGCTGGCGCGCGGGCTTGAACACCCGAGCCTCGCCACCAACGACGCGAGCACGATCAACGCGATCGCCGACGCGTGCGGCGAGGGCGAGCTGCGGATCGTGTCGCACTCCATGGGCGCCTGCCGGGTGTGGGACATCGACGAGATGATGGCTTTTCATTCCGCGCGGGCCGCTGGCTCCGCGGTCTCGCCCGCGGCGATGCTCGTCAAGCTCGGCCTGTGGGTCTGATCTCCGGCCGGCCATAGGGGCCGGTCGCGTGGGCGGCTGCGGCCGCAGGGGAGGGTGGAGCGATGAAGGTGCAGATCCTGTCAGTGATGATGAAGCCGGCCGAGATGTTCACCATGGGGCTGAACCTCGCGCGGAGCTTCCGCAGCGGCGCCCGCTCGGGGCGCTTCTCGATGAAGCTGATCGACCAGGCCCGGGCCTGGGGTGTGGTCGGCAAAGCCTGACCGAGGCGCGCCACGGACGGCGCGCATGAACATCGGGCGAAGCGGGCTCGTCAGTGGCGGCCCATGCAGATCACCACGAGCAGATCCGACATTCTCGCCGCGCTGGCGCCGGCGGCAGCATCCACGGCGCGCGGCAACAAAGCTGACAAGTTGCAGGCGTGCGTGCTGATCGAGGCCCGCGACGTGGCCCGGTTCACAGGCACGGACATGATGCTGACGGTGTCGATGGACGTCGGCGCGGTCGTCAATCTGCCGGGCGACCTGTGCGTGCCGGCGGCCAGCTTCCAGAAGATCATCAGCACGTTCCCGAGCGGCGGCATCGTCCTGCGCAAGCTCGACGGCAACTACCTCGAGATCAAGTCGACGGCGCCCAAGAGCAAGGTGACCGTCAAGATCCAGGGGTACCCCGCGGTCGACTTCCCGCTGCGCGACGTGGTGCCCGACGGTGGCGAGGTCGTCCGCTTTCCGGCTGCGCACCTGCGCCGGCTGCTGGACGCGGCGATGTACGCGATCTGTGTCGAGAAGAGCCGGGTCAACATCTGCTGCGTGCACCTGGACCGCTCCAAGCCGGTTGTATCGGCGGTGACGACCGATGGCCACCGCATGGCGCACGCCTCGATACCACTCACCTTCCCCGAGCTTCTCAAGAGCGGCGAGGCCCTTCCGCAGCGCGAGACGATCAACCTGCCGCGGCGCAGCGCGACCGTCCTGGCGAGCTTGCTGACCGAGGGGGCCGACTGTGACATGCGGGTCGCGGGCAAATTCGCTGTGTTCCAGGTGGGGCCCATGCGGGCCGTGGTGAAGGCCGCCGACGTGGTGTTCCCGCCGTGGCATACGATCTTCCCGGTCGAGCACAAGCACACCTGCCGCATCCCCCGGCGCGACCTACAGGCGATGATCGACAGGGCGATGGCGATGGCGGAGACGCGGTCGCACATGGCCAAGTTCACGTTCACCGCGGGGGCGGCCGGGTCGGGCGAGGTCTCGCTGACCGCGGACAATCCAGACATGGGCGTGCTTCACGACGCGCTCGACAAGGGCGTCATCATGGACGCGGGCGCCGTCGTCTCCTCGATGAACGCCGCGTACATCCACGAGGCGATTGCGCACCTGCCCGGGGACACGATCGTGTTCAGGCTGAACAGCTCGAATGAGGTGTCGCTGATCACGAGCGAGGGCCACGACACTGCGGACGGGTTTGTCTCCCGGGCTCTCGTGATGCCGATGAAAACGACTTGAAGGATCGATCGCCCGGCGGCGTCGACTACACCACCATGAGCAACACATCCATCATCCCTCCGGGCGGCGAGCAGCCGGCCGGCAATTTCAACGTCTTCGCCTCGGTCGATGTCGACGGCGTGGACCTGAAGCTCGTCTATTCCAGCGGGCCCATGACGCACGTCGCGGTCGGGGCCGGCGACGCCATCACCGGCAAGAAGGTGTCCTGGCTCGGCTGGGCTCAGACCGCGCGCGAGGTCCCCGCGCACGAGGTCGACGCCACGGCGCGCCGCCTCGGGCGCGAGCTGCTGGACTTCTCCAACACCGCCGAGCTCGCCGTCGAGTGCATCGAGGAGCTTCGCCGGATGGCGCGCTACGCCGAGGGCCAGCGCGAGCGCTTCGCCAGGGACCGGGAACTGTGCACCCTCTACAAGGGCCAGACGCTCGGCCTCGCCGCCGCGCTCCCGCTGCTCGAGGTGCTGGCGGACAGGCTCGGCGTCGGGCTCCCCCAGAAGGCCCACGCGCTCCAGGAGGCGCGCAACGCCGCCGAGCCGCCGCTGTCGTTCGCTCAGGGCGTCGCCGGTGTCGTCGGCGCCATCGTCGACGGGCTGGGCGACCGCGCCGAGGTCGAGGTGCTGGTCGCCCAGCCCGCCCCGTCCGCCTGACCTACGCCTCTTTTGTGACCTCGAGGGACGCCGACCACGTGCCCTCGAGCGGGCGGCGGATGTCGGTCGGGTCCTCGGTCGAGTAGATCTCGAGGTCGAAATAGCCGGAGCCCCGCCCGCCCATGTAGCGGGTGGTCTCCGGCGTCAGCGTCACGCGGATCTGCCCCTTCGCCGCGTTGACGATGTCGCAGGTGGCGATCCACATCGCCGGCTGCGAGTAGTCGTACGCTTGGAGCCGGAACTGGCACTGCGCCGTGTAGTCCGTCAGGTTGAAGGCTTTCCCGGTCTTCTTGTCGCGCAGGGTCACGAGGACCCGCAGGCGCGCGCCGGCCTTGATCAGCCACTCGGTCTCGCTCTTGATGGACGGGCAGGAACAGCTCATATCAGGTCGCTTTCACGCGCATGTAGAACTCGTAGTCCGACGACGCGCCGCCGTTGTTCGTGACCTCGATCGTGAACTTGGAGTCGGCCAGGCCGTTGGCGTCGTCGGCGATCGTCACGTGGTAGTGGATGCGGTGCCCGGACGTGGCGTCGACGTTGGGGAGCGCCAGCACCAGCACCGCGTTGGCGTAGATCTTGAAATCGGTGTCCGCGCTGCTCGACGAGTTGATGAGCATGTACTGCAGCACGCCCTCGTCCATGTTGCGCGGCAGCTGCACCTCGAGCACCTCGGTATCGCCTGCGCCGACGGTGAGCGTCAGCGGGTCGCCGTCGCGGTTGTCGTACGCCTGCAGCATGCGCCGCAGGTCCGGCGACCACCCCTCGGTGTTGAAGACGCCCGGGCCGGTCGCGTAGTTGCTCTGCGCGCCCTCCTTGGTGGCGGGGTGGCGATGGCCGGCGGCGTCGCGGACGATGACCGAGCGCTCGTCGACCTCGTCGCCGGCCTCGCCCATGTCGAGCCCGGCGTTCACGCTGAGCTTCACGAGGTAGGTGCCGTGGACGTCGGGCGTGAACGTCGGCGCCTCGCCCGTCGTCGTCGACAGGACCGCCTCGCTGTTGAAGGGGCGGTCCAGCACCCAGCGGCGGGTCCGCACGCCGTTGGTCGTGCCGTTGCGCAGGGTCACCGGCTCGCCGAGGAGGATGTCGTCGCGGCTGACCCCGGGCGTGCCGTTGTTGATGGGATTGGCCGCCTGGTCGATCCGGATGAGAGCGCTTGCCACGGCGGCAGTGTATCCCGCGCGGGGCGCTGCTGCTGAGCCCGCTAAAGCATCGCATGACGCTTGACGGCGGAGCCTGGCCACCGCACACTCCGTCGCATGTCCGAAGAGACCCCCTATGCGCGTGCGCTGGCGATGAAGGATGCAGGCGCGTCCCTGCGCGAGATCGGGGAGGAACTGGGCGTCTCCCGCCAGTATGCGCACCAGCTGCTGCAGCGTGGCGACGGCCCGGCCGCGGCGGGGGTGAAGCACGGCACGGTGGTGATGCTCTCCGGCGGGTGCGCGTGTCCGGCCTGCGCCGCCATGCTCGCGACCATCCGCGCAGCTGTGCCCGAGGTCGTGAGGCGGCTGCGCGCTGGCGAGTCGCTGGTCGAGACGACCCGGGCGACCGGCTTCGCCGTCGCGCGCTACGTCACCGCGGCTCGGCGGGTGGCCACGCCGCCGGAGCCGCTCGCGCAGCTCGTGGCGGTGTTCGACGCGACCACCCATCTGCGCCCGCGCGGACGGCCCAAGGGGACCGCCGCCCAGCCCAAGGATCTGGCGGCCTGAGCTACCGCGGCGCCGAGACAGCCTGCGCGGCCGACATCGCGGCGGAGGTCAGCGACGTCGGCTTCGGCACCGCCTGGAAGGCCGCGAGGGCCGGAGCGGCCGCGGCGGCGATGGCCGGGATGGCGGCGAGCGCCGCGACGAGGGTCTCCAGCGCGGTCAGGTAGGTGAAGAACACCGGGTCGATCGCGGCGTTGCTCTGGTACGGGTCGCTGGCCCGCACGAGGCCGTGGGCGAAGCCCTCGTACGGCGGATCGGTCAGGTTGCCTCCGGGCTCGGGGATCGGCGGCAGCATCGGCGCCCCCGGGGTCGGCTCCTCGCCGACCACCGTCTCGGGGACCGGGGCGACCTCCGGGCCCGCGCCGAGCACGATGTGGTCGCCGTCGACGAGCACGTACCCGCCCGCGGCCTTGATCACGATCCCGGCGCCGCTGTGCGCAACGATATCTCCTGTCCCACGCGTCTCCAGCACGAATACGGTGTTCGGGTTCGACTGGATGAACTGCACCCGCCGGGCGAAGCGGGCGTTTGTCCCCTCGTCGAACACCGGGCCCTCGACAGGGATCGAGCCCCCCGCGACCGCCGCGGGGAGCGGGTCGTTGTCGTCGTGGAGCTTGCCCACGATCATCGCCGCGTTCGGGTCGCCGTTGCAGGCGATGAGGCTCACCCGGTCGCCGTAGTTGAACACCTCGTAGCTGTCGGCGACGTTGACCCGGGCGACCACCTGCCCGCCGCCCGGCTGCAGCGTGCACTCGACGTACGCCTGGCCGCCGCGCAGGAACCAGTAGGCGATCGTCTCGTCGGGCAGGCCGTCCTCGTCGGTGTGCCCGATCGTTGCGTGCATGGCCCCGGGCATCGGCGCGGCTCCGCCTCCCCCGCTGGGCGTAGGCGTGGGGCCCGAGATGCGGGGCGGTCCCGAGGTCGTGACGGAGCGGGTGATGGCCATGAATCGAAGGTACCACCCGGCCGTCTGGGCCTGCATGGAAGCTCTCTATCAATCTGTCTACGCGCAGGTCTTCGCCACGAAGTGGTCCAGCCTGATCAACTATCCGCTGGCCACCAGGATGGCGCTCGCGCGCGAGGATGCTGAGAACGCCGCCCGCGCTGCCGTCTCCGGGTTCTCCTTCGCGGCGCAGGACAAGGCCGTCACGGAGAAGGGGCAGCAGCTGTGAAGCTCGTCTACGTCGCCGGCCCCTACCGCGCGAAAACCGTCTGGGGCGTCGAGCAGAACATCCTCGCGGCGCAGGCCGTGGGCGCACAGGTGCTCGCGGTCGACGGCCTGCACCCGGTGATCCCGCACATGAATACCCGCCAGATGGAGGGCATCGCCAGCGACGAGCAGGTGCTCGAGGGCACCCTGGAGATTCTCCGCCGCTGCGACGCGGTGATCATCGACGGTCGATGGGAGAGCAGCGCCGGCACCCGCGGCGAGGTCGTGGAGGCCCTGCGGCTCGGCCTGCCGATCCTGTACGCGTGGGGCGACGAGAGCTACTCGGCCGGCATCCTGCGAGACCTTGCGGCGACGCCGGCCGGCTACCGCGTGCCCCCGGGCACCGGCGACCCGCAGCGCAGTCGGTTCTGGATGGGCCAGCGCGCGGCGCCGACGAGATGGTGATCCGCCTCGGGCCAAGCACGCGATCGCGGCCATGAGCAAGACGAAGCACGGGCGGCGCTACAGCGTCGACGGCCGCCAGCTGCGGGGATGGGCCGCCCGTGCTCTCGTGCGGGCCCGCGACGGCGACACCTGCCACCTCTGTGGCGAGCACGTGCACGAGGGCTTCGAGCAGAGCGACCCGGAGCAGGCGACCCTGGACCACCTGACCGAGCGCGCGGCCGGCGGGGGCGGAGACATCGCGAACATGCGGCTCGCGCACCGCTCCTGCAACGAGCGGCGCGGGCAGGAGTTCGACCAGCTGTGCCGCGACGGCACCGCGCTCGCCACCCTGATCGCCAGGGTCTGCGGGATGCTCGAGCAGGCTCAGGGCCCGTTCGTGATCGCGTCGATCGACCAGCGCGCGTCGAGGTAGTTCGTCGCCTTGATCTGGCACTCGAAGCCGCGGGCCGCGTCCCAGCCGACGATCACGTCCTGGCAGTAGAAGTCGGTCTGCGTCGACGGGTCGACGGTCGCCAGCGCGGCGCGGTAGGCGATGGCCGGGGCCACGGTCCCGCCCCCAACGATCTTGGCCTGGAGCTCCGGCACCCCCATCGCCGCGATCTCGGAGGACAGGCTGATCTGCCCGTTCTCGGGGACGGCGGGGTCGACGATGCAGCGCACCGGGTCGGCGGGCAGCATGTACAGGACGTCGGCGCCGGTCTCGTCGTTGTCCTGCAGCGGGATGCCCGAGGCCAGGGTCGTGGTGATGTCGACCGAGAACTCGCCGCGCGCCAGCTGCTCGTAGTAGCTGTAGGCGATGGCGTCGGCGATCTCCTGCGCCTTCGGGCCGCTGATGTCGTCGATCTCGAAGACCTTGCGCTCGGGCCGGTCGCCGTCGCCGCTCGGGGTGGCGACATTGGCCTTCTTCTTCTGGACCGGCATTGGAGGGAAGTTGCCGATGACGGCCTTGCCGGCGGTGCTGTCCCACGCGCGCACCTGGACGTAGGGGATCGGGACCCCGCCGAGTTGCTTGTGGATCTCCATGCGCTTGACGTTGCGGCCCTTGGCGAAGGTCCGGATCGGCGCCAGGCTGGAGCCGTAGTAGGTGGCCGGGTCCAGGATCACGAGCTCGGCGGCAGGGAGCGCCAGGCCGATGCCGGGGATGTTCACCGGCGTGCGCCCGGGGCGGATGTTGGCCTTCAACCCGGCGGAGACGCACAGGTCCGTGATCATGTCCCAGACCTTCTGGCGGGCGACCTTGGGGGCCCGCTTCGGGACCTTGACCGTCTTCTTCTTCGACGTCATCCACTGCGGCGACTTGAACTCCGCGAGGGTCGGCATCCGCTTGCTCTCGACCACGATCTCGAGCCCGCGCATGCCGGGCAGGCCGAAGTAGACCAGGCCGTCGCCGAACAGGAGGTACTTGATCGCGTCGGCGAGCGTGGTGTCGATGGGCAGCCGGCGGAGCATGTTCTCCGGGCACTCGGCGTCGAGCAGGAAGCCGGTCGTGTCGCGCGCGGCGATCTCGATGCGCTCGTTCTGGTCGAACTTCGCGGACCAGTCGTCGATGAAGCCGCGGAAGATTTCGTTGCTCTGGCCGGCGAACGCCCAGCCCTGCGGCACGACGTCGGGGAGCAGGAGGCCCTGCGCGCCGACGGGCCCGCACGCCCTGGCGAAGTCCTCCGAGGACACCATGCCGGCGAAGACCTGGATCGTCGCGGCCTTCAAGATCTGCGGGTTGAAGGGGAGCTGCGCATACAGGATCTCGACCTTCGCGGTGTCGGCCTTGCGCGGGCTGTTGCGCTCGACGGTGAACGACAGGGGCACGATGTCGAAGCCCACGCTCTTGAAGGTCCCGATCGGGATGTCGTGCACGATGCCGAGGGAGAACGCCTCTGGCCCGGTGCCGGTCGGCGGCAGCGCGGGCGGGATGACCGGCGTGCTCTTGAAGTCCTCGAAGCGGACCTGGATCCGCACCTTGGCGGCGGGGTAGCGGACGGCGGCCATGCGGCGACTGTATCAGGTCAGCTTCGGGATCCGCAGCAGCCGCCCGGGCGAGACGAAGGAGCCGGACAGGCCGTTGAAGTCGGCGATGTCGGTCCAGTTCTCGGGCCGGCCGTAGTACAGCGTCGAGATGGTCCGCAGGTTCTGGAAGGCTTGAGCGACGTGGGTGGCCTGAACCTGCTTCGTAAAAAACGCCTCGAGCTCCTGTTCGCGCTCCGCCGCGAGGAAGGCCAGCTCGATCAGCAGCAGCCGGGCCTCGTTCTCCGCGGCGGCGAGGAATGCCTGTGCCGTCGCGCTGTCTCGCCCGCGCAGCGCCGAGCCGTTGCGGTCGAACAGGTCCAGCAGGTCACGGCAGGCGAGCTTCAGGCCGATGGCCGCGGCGCGGATGCTGGCCACGATGTCGAACGGGTTCAGCGTCTGCGACAGCATCTTCTGCAGCGTCTGCACCAGCGCCGTGATCAGGTTGATCAGGCCGGCGATGGGCGCGGTGAAGCTCTGGAAGAACTGGGCGGCCAGGTAGTCCGCCGTCAGGAGCGCGTTCAGGAGCTTGGACAGGAGCGCGTTCAGGGCCTTCAGGAAGCCGAGCACGTTCGCTTGCTTCTTGACCGCCACCGGCTGAGCGTCGGTGTCCCCGATCCACTGGAACTCGAGCTCGTAGCCGATGTCCTGCTCGCGCTTGTGGGGAAAGATGGCTTTGGTCAGGAAGCCGTAGCGGACGATGGAGCCCCATTCGACCCGCAGCAGCGCGCCCGACCGGCGGATAAGCTCCATCGCGTCCCGGACGGTCCTGGCGAGGTACGCCTGCTGCGACCCGGCCGTCGCGCCGCCGGAGGTGAAGCTTGTGCCGGCGACGATGCTGTTGGCCCCGGGCGGGGGCGGCTTGCCGGCGGCGCCGACGGGCGGGAAGCCGAGGAGGTACGGCGCGTTGCCGTCCTCGAAGAGGAAGATGTCGTTCCACTCGCCCGTGACCTCGGTCGGCAGGTACTTCGGCCCGATGACCTGCGCGTAGGCCACGGGGTTGCCGGCGAAGTAGTCGATGACGACCGACTGCTCGCCGCCGAAGGTGATCGGCTGGCGGGGCAGCGAGCGCCCGCGCAGCACGATCGTGCGCTTCATGCCGTTGGTTTCAGCGATGACGAAGGGGAATGCCATATCACCCCATCCCGCCGACGGTGTCAGAGCCCGAGACCGTCGGCCTGCGCGCCAGGTTCTCGATCGGGGTGATCAGCGCGGACAGGGCCCGGTCGGGGTCCTCGCCGCGCAGGTCGATGTTTTGGTAGAGGTTCTGCACGTTGACCCTGGGGCCCTTCGGCACCTTCTTCTCTTCATCCTTGCCCGTGAAGGCGTCGAGGATCGAGTTCGTCACGGTGTCGGTCCACGATGAGATGTCGCCCTCGTTCAGGCTCTTGATGTCCGTGGCGCGCCAGGACTTCGCCGCGTAGGTGAGCTTGTCGGCCAGCTCGCGGACCTCGTCGCCGGTCGACTTCCCGCCGATCATAAACCCGTTCTTTGCCTCTGCCTCGACCCGCGCCCAGCGCTCCGCATAGCCGATGGACGGGTCCTGCTCGCGCAACTCTTCGTCGCGCTTCAGCATGCGATCGTACTCCGACTCGCCGAACGCCCACTCCCACGCATCGGAGAGCTTCGCCAGGATGCCGAGCATGCCGGCGGCGATCGTCGCCATCACAGCGATGCCCTCGGACAGGCCGTTGACGACCGAGGTCGCCATGTTGATGGCCTTCTGCATCATGGTCGCGCCGGTCTGGCCACCGAGGAACGCCTCGCCGATCTTCTTCAGCCGCTCCCAGAAGACCATCGCGGCGATGATCAGGGGGCGGATCGTCAGGGTGCCATCCCTGAAGCCCTGGACGATGCTGGCCGAGAGCTCGCTCCACTTGCTGGCGATGTACGCCGCGATGCCGCCGGCGGCGACCAGCGGGATCGCCAGCAGGGCGAACGCGGCGGCGGCCATCAGGATCATGGGCACCAGGACCAGGCCGAACTTCGCCATGGACCCGAAGGCGCTGCCCAGCGAGGTGAAGAGGCCGAGCGAGCTGGACACGGCCCCGCCGCCGGCGAAGCCCTTGAAGAATTTGGAGGTGGCGCTGGCCGCCTTCCCGATCCCGGAGATGCCGTCCCGGGTCGCGCCGTACGCGGCCTTGGCTCCGCGCGCGACGCCGCCGACGGCCTTCCCCGCCGCAGCTGCAGCGATGAGGCCGGCGCCGACCATCATCCTGGCGAGCATGAACGTCGCGGCCCCACGGATGACGGCGCCGGCCACCTGGAACGCCTGATACACGCGGTTGGCGACCGCGTAGGTGTTCTCCTGGACGTAGCGGAAGCCCTGACTGATCCGCTCGAGCGCGCGCTCGACGGGCTTCGCCATGAGGCTGCCGATCTGGCCCGCCATGACGACCATCTTGGCCGTGCGGTTCTTGCCGAGGAGGCTGTTCGGGTCCTCGGTGTGGCGGATCGCGGCCTTCCTCACGCGGTCGAAGATCGGCGCCATCACGGCGTTGCGGACCTTCTTGACCGACGACAGCGCCGACGACGAGGCGCCCTCCCACGAGCTCGCGTACATCTTCGCCAGCGCCGGGCCGCCGCGCTTGAAGCTCTCCTCGACGAGCCGCATGCGGTCCTCGCCCGAGAGCTTGTTGAAGGCCATGGTCAGCTTGTCGCCGGTCAGGCCCTCGGCGAGCAGGCTCCCGGCACCGGCCGTCTTCTTCATGGCCACACCGACGTCGGCGATGACCGGCGCGAGGCGCTTCCAGGTGTCCATCTCGGCGCCAGCGCTGCCGGTGAGGATGCGGCCCATCTGGGCGCCGCTCGTCATGAAGTCCCCGCCGGTCAGCGTCGGGGTGAACAGCGCCAGGTTCTGCGTCATCGTCATGATGCGCTTCATGTCGCCGGTGACCGATCGGGCGCCGGGCAGCATGTTCTGGAACATCTTCGACACGTCGTCGAGCTCGCCCGGGGACGAGTCGGCAATGTCGTTCAGCTCGCGCATGGCCTGCGCGGCGACCTTCAGGTTCTGTCCGATCTGGTCGGCCGCGCCCGCGCTGTGGTTGTACAGCTGCAGGGTGCCGGCGAGGGTCGACTGCAGGCGCTCGGTCGACGCAGCGGCTGCGAGCCCGCCCTTCGCCATCATGCCCGCGGCGACGCCGGCCGCCGCAGCTCCAGCCGCGCCCGCGCCCTTCGTGATAGCGGCCGCGGTCTGGAACGCCCCGGACCCGATCGAGCGGCCGAGGTTCGACACGCTGGCGTTGATGCCGCCGATGTTCGACTGCATCGACTTCAGCTGTTTGTTCGCCGCGGCCACACCCGAGGGGAGGTTCCCCTTGGTGCTCATCTCGGCGGCCAGCTTGTAGATCGTGGAGACGCTCATCGGTGCTGCCTGCTCGCGGCCTCGTTGGCCTTATCCTCGCGGTCGATCCAGTACCCGCAGTGTCTGATGCGGCTCCGGAGCTTCGCTGTCGACCAGTGCATCATCGCGTCATAGTTGCAGCCGGGGACGTTCTTGGCGAGGTACATGACCCCGAGGAGGTGGTCTTCAACCTGCGCTGCCCAGTCGACCCGGCGCAGCGCTGCCCAGATGCGTCCGGCGTCTCTCGCCGGCGGACGGGTGTTGCTAACCCTTCCGCTGCATGCCGGCGAGGAACGCCTCCCCCTGGGCGTCCGTGATGGTGTGGAGGTGCGAGAATGCCTTGTCGAGCAGCTTGCGCCCCTTGGGCCCGATCGCGTCCATCCACGCGGTGATGGTGTCGAAGTTGCGGCGGGTGTACTGGCCGCCGATCGCGTAGACCGAGGAGAGCATCCAGTGCTTCCCGATCTGGCCGCCGTCGAAGGTGCCGTTCTGCGTGGCGGCCTTCAGTGCGGCCTCCTCCTCGGCGGTGCTGAGCAGCGTCAGCGCGAAGGTGCGGTCAGCGTCCGGGCGGCCCGAGGTCTTCCACGACTCGGGCAGGAAGTCGGGCGGGATGGTGAATGCGTAGTGCTCGCGCTGCTCGATGAACTGCTGCGGCACCCCGGCGAAGGTCGGCTGGATCGCCGTGGCGGTGGCCGGCGACGACATGTTCGGCACGGGCAAGCCCGTGTTCGGATCGATCTGGACGTTCTGCATGTTCCCTCTCCTCTACGCGTCTCGTCAGGGCTTGATGGTGAACTCGGAGCACTTGCCGTCGAGTTCCATCTTGCCGAAGTCCTTGCGGCTGTCGAAGCCGAAGGGGATGTCGGCGAAGGCGACGTCCTTCGCCATCAGGCTCGTCTTGTCGCCGTTCGGCCACAGCAGCGAGCACGCAATGTCGATGCGGACCGCGCCGCCGGCCCGGCGCTGCGCCTTCAACACGATTGCGTTGATGAGGTCGAGCCCCTGGCGGTTTTCGCTGTGCATCTCGATCTTCAAGGCGAGGCCGTTGAACTTCGAGTCGTAGCGCATGGCGACCTCGCCGATGTAGTCCTCCTCCGAGCGTGCGAGCTCGAAGGTGCACTGGATCGACTTGATCGTCGTGATCTCGTTCATCAGCGCACCATCCTTGATGATGCGGACGGAGATGTCTTGGCCTGTGATGCGGTCGAACATGGCGTCTCGTTACTCCGTCTGGCTGATCTGGACGTTGGGGCCGGTCTCGATGAGCAGCACGATCGCCTTCATCAGGCCGTACATGCGGGAGCGGACCTTGAAGATCGGGATGCCCGCGGCGGTCTGGGCGGGGCTCGAGTCGTACTGCACGAGGTAGCTCTCGATGCGGGACTGCTCGGGCTGGCCGGGGGCCTGCAGGGTGTCGAGGAAGCCGTTCAGCTGGTCCTCGAGCGACGCCCGCTCGCGCGGGGTGTTGAGCCGGTCCTTGTACGGCGCGGCGACGCTGTAGGCGGTGTCGATCAGGAAGTCGGCGAAGTAGCGGCGGAAGTTGTCGCTGCGCGCCTTGTCGCTGGCCGGGTCGACGCTCGTTACGTCGCTCTCGATCTCCCAGCCGTTCGGCTTGGAGTACCGGAGCGCCGCGATGCCCTTGGCCTGGAAGTCGATGTAGTCGGCGTCCACGAGGTCGACGCCGCCGATGTTGGGGTCGTAGGCGTCCTCGAGCGCGATGATCATGTTGAGCGCGCCGACGTTCGTGTACTTCTGCGCCTCGCCGGCCGAGCGCTCCGGCGGGATCTTCGAGCGGATCATCGCCATGATGCCGTCGCTGTGGCGCTGGACGACGCCCGAGACGTTGAAGCCCTGGCCGCCGCTGACGCCCACTTCGAGGATCTCGGGGATCAGGGTCTTGTGGCCGGGGAAGCAGTAGGTGAGGCGGTCGTGCCGGCCGACGTTGCCGACGCCCACGCCCGCGTCGCCCTTGGCGACCGCGCGGGTGGTGCCGATGGGCGGCCCGTAGATGGCCTTGCGGCAGGTCAGGCCGGCGGCGGTGGCCGCGATCGCGTTGTCCCGCAGGAAGGCCCCGATGTTCGCCGAGCTGCGCGCGCTGACGACGATGTTGGCGGCGGCGCCCGGGCCGTTCTTGCCGAGGGTCCGGATCAGCGCGTCGCGGTAGCGGATGTCGAGGGCCCCGGGGGAGAGGCGGGCGATCGCATCGCTGTTCGTGACGGCGAAGGCGTCCGGCAGGTTCTTGTCGATGATCAAGTCGACGCCTGACGCGGCCGAGCCGAGCGCGGTGTCGTTGTCGACCCACGGGCGGACCTTCGCGTCGAACGGGCCGCCCTCGTCATCGGTCACGACGTCCTGGAGCGTCACCCAAACGGTCGAGGTGGTGCTGTCCTGCACACGGGTGCCGGCCGGGATGGTGACCTCGGCGCCAGCGTTGGCCTCCGCCTTCACGCCGTCGAAGCCGAGGGTCTCGTAGACGCCGGCGATCGCCTGGAGCTTGCCGCTGCCGGGGGTCGCGTTCTCGGTCACCCAGAGGTAGCCCTTGCTGTCGACGTAGGAGCCGGCGCCGGCCAGCGCATCGAAGATCGAGGCGGCCTCGGCCACGGTCACGGCGTCGATGTTGGCCACGTTGCCGTCGCCGTAGTCGATGGTCGCCAGGCCGGTCGTGGTGTGGGTGATCGAGACGTCGCCCGGGGACACCTCGAGGAAGACGCTCGCCGTGAACAGCACGTTGTTGTCGCCGGTCGCCTTGAAGCTGGTGCCGCCGACCGAGGCGAAGGTGATGCCGGGCGGGGCCGGGTCGAGCGCCTGCGCGGCGGCAAGCAGGCCGTTGCGCAGGTTGGCCTCCACGGCATCGGCCGACGTGTACTCGATGTCGAAGTTCGTCAGCACGCCGTCCACGTACATGGCGATGCGCATCGTGTAGTCGCCGACCTGGGCGTTGACCGCGGCCCACGTCCACACGTCGGCGACGGGCGCGGCGACGAATCCGAGGGTCGTCACGGCGGTGCCGCCGGCGATCTCGATGTAGCCCGCGGTGCCGCGAATGACGCTGCGCAGGCTGATCTCGCCGCCGTTGGCGAACGCGATGTCGATCGCCGCGACCAGGTTGATGCGCGCGATGCACTCGGCCGCGGTCTGCTCTTGATCGGTGAAGACGATCGGCGGGAGGGTGACGCCGTCCACGACCAGCAGAAGGGTCTCGCCGCCGGTGAAGTTGGTCGGGAAGGTGCCGCTGACGCCGTTGATGGCGGCCTTGTTGGCCAGGAAGGTGCCGATCACGTTGGCGGCGTCGTTGCGGCGCCAGGTGACGGAGTCGTTCGGCTCGAGGTCGAAGGTGCCCTGTCCGCCCTTCTTCGCGGCCAAACGGCGGAACTGGACGCTGCCGGCGCTGTTGTCGACGCGGCAGGCGACGAGCGCGGCGAAGCTGAGCGCGGTCCGCCAGATGTGCAGGTTCCCGTTCCAGTACTCGGTCCCGCCGCTGCGCCGCGCGACCACGCCGCTGTACTTGCCCTCGCTCGTCAGGTGGCCGAAGCCCCCGTAGCGGGAGACGTAGTCGCTGTCGCTGAAGATCTGGGTGGGCGTGAACTCGCCGGCCTCGGTCTCGCCGATCACGAGGACCGTGCCGGTGCCGGCCCCCAGCGTCTGCGCGGGGGTGACCTGATCGACGAGCGCGATCTGGGGCAGAGCCGCCAGCTCAGCGAGAGTCGGAAACTGCTGATAGACCTTTTTGGCGACCACGGCGGCAGGTTACACGGGCCCCCAGTGAGGCCAGCCGCCTGCGACTGCAACGCGGGCCCGCTGTCTGTCGACGGCGCGGCGACGATGGGCGCCACGCTGGCGAAAGCTCCACGGCCAGCACCTACGCCAGGCCGGCGTCGACGTGGGGGCGGAGGATCTTGGGCCGCGTGATCAGGCGGAGGACCGGGACCAGACAGGTGAGCCCGGCGATCAGCGCGTAGATGTTGGCCTGCGCCTTGTCGCCGTCGTCGCGGTTCATCAGGGAGACGAGCCCGATCCGGACCTGCGCGCCGTAGTAGGCGGGGACGTTGACGGCGCGGCCCATGCGGTCGGTCTGCGGCTCGGCGAGCCAGTCCTCGAGCTCCGCCCGGAACGCGCGCCGGTCGTCGCGGTGGGCGAAGGTCATGTGGACGGCGAGCTTGACCGTCGAAAACGCCTGGCGAAACAGCACCGTGCCCTCGCCGAACTTGTCGGCGGTCTCCTCGAGGTAGCGGGCGGCGGACACCTCGTCGCCGAAGTCCTGGTCGTCGGCCTCGAGGATCGTGGCGGTCGCGGGGAGCATTTCGGCTTCGTTCGGGGGCCAGTCGACGTAGATCGTCGTCATCTTCACCTGACGCGAGTTCGGGCTGCGCCCGGTCGCCACGTTCTCGTCGTCCTTGACGGTGGCTCGGACGGCCTCGAGGATCTGCGACACGGCCAGCTGCGCGGCGAACAGGCTGGGGATTTTGCGGGCCGGGTCGATGGAGGTAGCGGGCGGCTGGTAGGTGACGCTCGCCTCGTCGTCGGGGTGCGTGGTGGATGTGAAGCCGTCCGGATTTTCAGAGGTCGTCGCCATGCGTCAGGGCTACTCGCGCCACGCGGCGGCGTCAATCGTCTCGCTCACGCATCGATCATCTGGTAGCGTGGCTCCGATGCAAGAGGGGTTGATGAGCGAGGGTGAAAGCGTCGAGCGGGCTTCGTCGGCCAGCGGCTGGTCGGACCGTCCGGCAAAGCGCGTGGCCATCGAGGGGTACAGGTACAGCCGCCGCTACGTGCTCGTGCCCGAGGCCGACGTCTTGAAGACCGGCAGGAACGGCAAGGTGTTCGGCTACAACGTGCGCACGCTGGCGAAACTCGTCGGCATGAGCACGAGCAACGTCTCCAAGGACATCGCCAAGGGGCTGGTGAACCCGTGGGACCTGGCCAGCATCCTCCGGTGGGTCATCCAGCGCGTGAAGCCCCCGGCGGAGGTCGACATCGAGACGGCGCCGCCGCTGTGGCGCCACTTCGACAAGTTCTCCCTGATCGCCGGCCCGACCCGCGGCCCCATGGGGGCGAACCAGATCTACCTCGCCGTGCAGATGCCGTCGCACCCTGCCAGCGAGGAGATGGTCCGGCTGTTCTGGGCGCAGCGCGGGAAGTTGGCGAGCTTCCGGGGCTCCAGCTACGAGCTCGCCTGGCGGATGTTCGAGCTCGACGGCATCAGCCCGGAGAGCTTGCTGCCTCACGCGGACAGGAGCGGGCGCATGCAGCCGCACCCGCGGATCCGCATGGCCGCCCGGATCCTGCGCCGGCTCGTCGGCGCCGGCGTCCTTGTGCACGATGAGGCGGCGAAGTCGTGGGCGATGGCCCCGTTCCCGTCGACGCTCGAGGAGGTGACCCACGCCCTGCGCGGGGAGGGCTTCGCCGAGGCCGAGATCCGAGGACACCACATCGGGATCGGGCGAGACCTGTTCGCCCTGTCAGCGGCCCGGCGCCTCCTCGCGTACATGAGGACCAACCGCCTGAAGTCGTCAACCTGCGGCCGCGACAAGCGGCTGTGGATCGTCAACGGCATGGAGCGGGCGTTCCACGGCTACAAGGAGCGCCGGATCTTCAGGCGGTCCGGCGAACCCGGCCCAGAGGATCCCGCGCCACGCGCCTGAGGGCCGCGTCGTAGTTCTTCGCCGCCTCGCGTCGGAACTCGTCCAGCGCGTCGCGGAGCAGCCACTTCGGCTTCGTGCCCTTCTTCGTGCCCTTCTTGCCGATCTTGCGGGCGATGCCCAGCGCGAGGCCGGCGATCATGTTCGCGTGGCGCAGCGTCCGAGCCGGCTTGCTCCGGTAGATCTTCGCGTAGAGCTTGATATTCGCCCGCATGCGCCTGCGCTGCTTGCCGCCCGACACGTCGCCGGTGATGCGGTGCGCTTTCGAGGTCGCGCGCATGGCCTCCCTGCGGCTCACCGTCGGGGGCTTCTTCGGGCGGATGCCCTTCGCCAGGATCCACTGCTCGATCGCGTCGACGGGCGGCATGCGGCCGGCTCCGCGCCCGGCCTCGACGAAGCTCGCGTAGGGGCTCGTGTTCGCCGTGGCGGCGCCGCCGGGGAAGCGGACGACCTTCCACTTGCGCTTGAACTGCCCCGTCGCGTCGACCTTCTGCGCCGCGGTGGCCCGGACCATCCTGGCGACGCCCCACCGGGCGGTGGAGACGGCGGCCTGCGCCATCGCCTTCTGGACGTTCTGCAGGGTCTTGGTCATCGCGCGGCCGAGCGCCGACGGGCCACCCTTGACGACGACGGTGGAGTCAGCCACGGGTGCTCCAGGCGGCCATCACCATGGCGAGTGCGGCGAGGGCGAACAGCGACGCCGAGATGGCGCTCAGGAGGCGGGCGACGTCCACCGCGGCGTCGCGGGCGAGCGCGGCGAGGAGGAAGAGGCCCAGCCCGAGGGCGAGGTAGCGAGCGATCCGCATGTTCACGACTCTACCACCGGAGGCGCGAACAGCGGGAGCGGCTCGGGGTCCTGCGCTGTTTCGGGCGCCGGGTCGTCGGCGCAGGCAGCCATGATGCGCTCGGCGAGCACCTCGCGCGCGCAGAGGTCGACGGCGGCAGCGATCACGGCGTCCGCGATCTTGACGGAGTCGGCTGGTGATGCGGGCTTCAGCCGGGCATAGGCGTTCAGGGCCGCGGCGAGGCGCCGCGCGTCGGTGGGATCGAGGACAGGGCGAGGCATCGCAGGTAGACGCGGGCCTCGCCGGTGAGCTTCACGGCATGTCGCCGATGACGTGGGGGTCCAAGCCGAAGCTCTCCATCGCCTCGTGCGCGCCCATGCGCCGGACCGCTGATAGCTCGGCGGCGGCCCATTCCAGCGAGCCAGGAGGCCCCAGCGACGGCATGGAGAACGTGATCTTGACCGGCTTCCCGCCGTCGCGGTCGGGCACGACGACGTCGACGTGGACGACCCACGGCCAGGTCCGGGCGGTGTCCCACGGCACCGGCGAGCCCGCGTGCGCGACGCAATCCTGCACGACCCAGATCTCGGCACCGGCGAACACGCCTACCGCAGCGTGGCGGACGAAGGTCCGGTCCTTGCCGGTCTTGGGGTCGAAGTGAACATCGCCGGGCTCTCGCATCCTCGGCAGACGCCGCCGGGGCGCTCGAGCTTCACCGTCAGGAGCGGTCGGTCGACCCGCGCAGTCTGGCGAGCACCGCGTCCTGCTCGTCGCGCGAGGGTCCGCGCCCGAGGTCGGCGGCGGTGACCTCCCGGTCCGGGTCGAGCCCGGTGCGCGCAGCTCGGCGGCGAAACCTGTCCAGCGTCGCCGCCGGCGGGCACATCTTGCCACCCGAGACCGCGGCGTGGATGTTCGCCCATGTCGGCGCGCAGGCCCGCGTCTTGCGCAGTTTGGCGGCCACCCGGGCGGCCGAGCGCTGGTAGACCATCACGTCGACCACGGCGTCGCAGAGCACCATGGGGTCGGCGGTCTTGTCCCAAACCGCGGTGAAGTAGTTGGAGTTCATGCCGAACAGGCCGTAGGTCTGCCACCGCTCCGCGTCGGCGGCGAAGACGTTGCCCTCGTACAGCCCCCGGGTGTGCCGCCAGGCGGCCGCGCTGCCCGCGAGGTCGGCAGGGAGCCGGTGCACGAGCCCGCGCTGCAGCGAGCTCTCCCGGCTGGCCACGAGCACGAGCAGCGTGGCGAAATCCTTGGAGCCGCCGAGCCCCGCGACCGCGCCGCGGATGACCCGCTGCGTCTCGGCCTGCTCGGCGAGGGTGAGCCTCGGACGCGGAGCGTCGAGGGCATGGACGCAGGCGGCCGGCTTGGCCAGGGTCACGATCAGGGCAATGTCGAGCAGCATCAGGTGACCACGACCGACGGTTTCGGCCGGCGGATGTTCAGCGACCGATCCTCGCCGCCGTCGCCCCGCGGGGTCTGCTGGGCGCCGAGCACGAAGGTGAAGAACATCTGCTCGGCGTCGTGATGGACCTCGCTCACGAGCACGAAGCGGTGGCGGGGGCTCTCCGGGTCGGTCGGGCACCGCCGCATCCGCTGGACCTCGAAGAACATCTCGCGGTCGTGGGTATCACCGCCCCACTGCACCCCCGCCGGCAGCTGGCCGCGCAGCGTGTTCTCCGTCACCTGCTGCGGCGACACCTCGGTCAGGCGCAGCTGGCCGTCGGCGTAATTGCCCGACTCCCCGAGCTCGCGCCCGACGCTGTCCATAGCGACCACACGGCAGGGGACGAGCTCTCGGCGCAGCACCTCCCGCCACTCCCGCTTCCCAGCCCGCTCCTGCCAGACGATCCAGACCCGATAGGGGCGGAAGCCCAGCCGGTGGTTGATCCGGCGGGCCCGGTCGATCGTCGGCTGCAGCCGCACCCCGAGCGAGCACTGGTACTCGGCCTCGGTCACCGGCTCGACGCCCGGCCCGCAAGGGTCCCTGCCGCAGTTGTTTTCCGCCATGGTGCGAGAGTACCCTGCGGCATGGCCCGCCTCCAAGGCTCACACCAGCAGCTCATGCGAATCAAGGCGGGCCTGACGGCCGACGCCGACTACACCGACCCGACCGTGGCGATCCCCGGATACGCCGGACAGTCCGGGTCGCTGCTCAGCGACGACCCGTCGCTGGCGACGGGATGGGCCATCGTCCCGCGCCGGTCCGACGGCAACCCGCTCACGAAGGTCAAGATCAAGGTCACATTCCGAGACGCCGCCGGAGACGAGGTCGCCGGCACCTACGACGCGACCGCGTGGGCCATCGTCCCGCGCGACGGCAAAGAGGGCAAGGCGACGAGCCGCCCCGGCGTCGAGTGGCTGGGCGCCGTGTCGGCGCAGCCGTCGAAGAAGCCGATCATCCTCGACATCGCCAGCTTCGACGCGATGGGCCTGGCCTTCACCAGCATCACCGCCGTGGGCGCGACCCTCGTCTACGTCTACGTCCAGGAGTGGGTGTAGCCATGGGCCTCCAATCGATTGATGCAGGCAGCGGCATCGACAGCGCGCAGGTTCAGACCGCGTGCGAGGCTGCAGTGGCGGCGTCGCTGGGCGACATCGGTACGGCCTGCGAGACCGCGGCGTCAGCGGCGATCGTTACCGAATGCGCGCAGTTCGGCGCGATCCGGGCGACGGTAAACCCCGTCGTCTACACGATCGCGGCCGGTGAAAAGACCGGGGCGACCTCGTACGTGATTCAGGCGTTGCAGTCCAACAAGTACTTGGTCTTGCACGGGTTCACGATCACGACCGACTCCAAGACCACGCTGCAGTGGTGGACCGGCGTCGAGGCCCATCTCACCGACGCGCACGAGGTCGGAGAGCAATGGGAGGTCTCGCCGAGCGCCATGCAGAACTTCCGATGCAACCTCGAGAGCAATCTCGTGCTGCGCTCGAGCAACGCCGCGGCGAAGCTGCGCATTACCTACCACCTGGAAGTCGCCGACTTCTGACCTGGAGCCCCCTATGACCATGCGACCCTTTTTCACCGTCCTTGCCCTTGCGGCCTCCCTGACCACCCTCGCCTGCGACCCGGCCTCCGATTCCTGCGAGTCGCCGGATCCTATCGACGGCGGCGCCGAAAGCTCCCTGTCGATGGCCCCGCCCGTCGGCTTCGACCTGGCTGCCGACGCCGTTCAGCTGCGCGAGCAGGGCCCGCCGCAGGGGCTCTACACCAGCACGCTCGGCGGCAAGCCGATCTACCGCAAGCAGTTCGTCGCGATGATCAACGCCTGCCAGAAGCAGGTAGACCCGCCGCTGACGTGCACGCTGAGCTGGTATCAGCCCGACCCGACCAAGGACGAGCGGGTCCTCGGCTTCGGCTGCTCGATGCTCGCGCCGACGAGCCTGCTCGACTGCTGGGCCAATATCTGGCTCGCCAACAACGCCGTCGCTTTCTGAGCGAACCAACGACGGCACCCAATGCTGCTCTCAATCGACGCATCATCTGAGATTGACGCGGCGGCGCTGGCTGCCGCCGTCGCCGCCGCCATCGACGTACAAGCCGGGGCCGCCGCGGCCATCGCGGCCGCCGACCTGCCGAGCGCCGCCGAGGTGGCGTCCGAGGTCGCGGCGCAGGCGTCGTGCGAACTCGCCGTCGACGCGAAGCTCGGTGCCATCGCCAGCTCCGTCGCGCTCGAGGTGCCGGACATCGCCGGCATCACGGCGGCCCTGCCCACGGTCGCCCAGATCGCCGCCGCCGTCCCTGACGCCGCGGCGGTCCAGACAGCCTGCGCATCCGCGCTGACCGCAGCCGTAGGGGACGAAATACCGACCGCCGCGCAGGTCCAGTTCGGCCTCGCCACCAGCTCGGCGCTGTCGACCCTGCAGACGACGTGCTCTGCGCTTCCATCGGCGGCTGCGGTGGCGACGGCGGTCGGAGCACAGGCCGCCTGCGCGGCCGCCATCGTCGCTGCCGGCCTGGCCACCGCATCGGCCCTCTCCACGCTGCAGACGACGTGTAGCGCCCTCCCGTCCGCGGCATCGATCGCGGCGACGGTCAACGCGCAGGCGGCGTGCGACGCGGCTCTTACGGCGGCCATGGGCGCCGCGATCCCGACAACCGCCCAGATCACGACGGCGATCACGTCGGCGTTTGTCGGCTCCAACGTCCTCCGCACGAGCGTCACTGTTTCGGGCGCCGGCACCACCGGCACCCTCATCGCCGCGGCTGGCGTGGGCCTGCGGACGTATATCCTCAGCATGACGGTCTCGTGCACCGTGGCGCAGTCGACGTGGTCGCTTACGTCAACCGGCGTCACTGGCACCGGCGTGCACAGCCTGCTGCAGAACAACTGCAACAGCTGGACGGCGCCGGCCGGCACGTTCCTGTTTCGGTCCGGCTCGAATGCCTCGATCGTCCTCGGCAAGACGACCGGCGCGACGCTCGTCGTCGACTTTATCTACTACCAGGCCTGAGCCGGGCGCCGGGCGCCGGGCGGCAGGCCCGGCGCCCACGGTCAGCAGGGCTCGATGACGCGGCCGGCGAAGGTCCCGATCTCGCGCTGGTACTGGCTGTGCCGGTACATGGGCACCCCGATCGTGTCGCTGAGCTTCTGGGCCCACTTGCGATACTGGGCCTCCACGGCGCCCATACCCTCCTGGCCCGCCAGCTGCGTGGAGCCGACCGCCAGCACGGCGAGGTCGCCGACCTGATCGCCGAGCTGCTTCTCGATGCACTCGAGCTTCTCGACGATGGCCAGGATCATCCGTTCGGCCTCGGGGATGACGTTGTCGAACGCCTTCTCCATGGCGAACGTCAGGTCGTCCGGTCCCGACGGCAACATGCCGCTGCGCAGCGTCTCGGTCGCCGTGATGAGCGGGTAGCCGAGGTGCCGCTTGATGCTCGCGCGCTGAAAGGGTGTGAGGGGCATTACGGGTTCTCGTCGGCGTCGGCCATGCGCACGCGCATCGCCAGGAGGGCGGACCAGATCCGCGGCTCGATGACCTGCGGGCGGATGATGGCGCCGCGGGTGCGGTCGAAGCTCGGGTAGGTGACGTCCTGCAAGAGACGGAAGCTCGCGCTGGGGTTCTTGGCGAGGATCTGGCCGATCTGCTCGTGGGTCAGCGGCTGCTGCTCGGCGGCCGGGGTGTGCGGCGCCGACACGTTCAGCTCGGAGAACCTGGACGACATCGCCTCGAGCGCGGCGGTGTTGGCCTCGACCTGCTGGGCCATGGTCTTCAGCGCGGCGGATGCCTCGGTTTGGAACGCGGAGAACCGCCCCAGCAGGACCTCCATCGGGTCCTTCGGGGCGGCCTGGGTGGCCTGCTCGGCCTGGGTCTTGTCTCTACTCATGCGGGGTCTTCCCTCCGCACGGGAGCATATCAGGTCGGCACGAGGGCGAGGATGTTCCCGAGGCCGACGGTGCGCCCGTCAGCGGTGCTGGGGTACGGCGCCTGGCTGTACGTGATCTTGGCCGCGGTGACGGCGTCGGTCCCGAAGAACGTGATGGTTGCGATGCCGTTGACGTCGTAGGCGACGGTGCAGGTGAGGGTCCGGAGGGTCGCGCCCTCGGGGCCCACCAGCATGATGCCGGTGACGTTGCCGGCGGTCGCCCACACGGCCTCGATGCGGCCCGGCACGTCCATCACCAGCACGTTGGTCGTGACGGTGCGCGCGGACGAGTCGGTGATGGGCTTCAGCTGCCCGGCGATGAATGTCCCCAGCTGCACGAGCGCCATGGAGGCGTGCGCGGTGTTGGCGTTGAAGAGGTCGATCTGATCTTTGATCGTCTGGTTGATGTCGGACATGGGTCGGGGTCTCTCAGGAGGTCAAAAGGTTGGATGGGCGGCGAACTCAGGACTCGCCGCGGGCCCCGACGGGTCAGGCGTGGACGATGACGACGGCGCGCTTGTAGCGGGCGTTGCGGGTGGTGGCCGCGGGCTTGGCCGGGTTGTAGCCGCCGCCGTACTGGTCGCTCGGGAGAACCTGGTCGCCGATGAACTCCCAGACGGTCTTCACCATGTCCTGCAAGGCGTTCTGCGGCTTGTTGATGATGAAGCGCACCGCCTCGTCGAGGATGGCGCTCATGTTGTCGGCCGAGACGTTGAAGCCGCCGATGAGCTCGCCCTGCATGCCGGCGGCGCTCATGAACTGGCCCGGGGGCTTGTACAGGAGCTCGCCGCAGTCGGCCCCGAAGATCACCGTGCGCTCGATCTTCACGCCCTGGGCGTTGACGACCTCGCCGTAGATGCCGTCCGCCAGCTTGGCCAGAGGGGCGCCGTCCGGGCGGCTCGACTGCTGGTTGCCGGTGTTGCCCTCGTCGGGGGAGAAGTTGTTGTCGATGAAGGTGCAGCCGAGGGCCGAGCCGAGCACGAAGTCGGCGAACTGCTCCGACTCGCGCGACTGCAGCATGCGCTGGAGCTCGTTCGCGTCGAACATGTCGTTGGTGCCCTTGCTACCGATGTGGCACTCGTACTTCATGTTGCCGACGCGGGGGGTGCCGTACTTCTTCAGGACCGACACCGCGTCGCGGATCGCCTTCGGGGTCAGCACGTCGTTGTCGCTGATCGCGTCGACGCTGGTGCCGCCGCCGGCGTAGATCACAACCGGCGCGTCCATGGCGACGACGGTGTCACCGGCGTTGTAGGCGGCGTTCGCCGACAGCGTGAGGGTGCCCGAGCCGTACGGGAACGCCGGATCCACCGGCGTCGCCGCGACGACGAGCGCGTAGGTCGACGCGCCGATCAGGATCGGCTTCGGGTTCGTCGGGCTCACGTCGAGCAGAAGGCTGTCCTTCATGTTCTCGGTGAACCCGAGGATCGAGGACACCTCGAGCGTGGTGCCGGCGCCGCTGGTGTTGTTGGCGACCGCATGGCCCCCGCCGTACGCCGCGAACAGCTTCTGCCTGTACAGGCCGTTCATCGTCTGCGCGCAGTTGATGCCGAGTTCGTTCGTCTTGTCGGCGAAGTGGCCCGGGAGCGCGGCAGCGGCGACCTTCAGGTCGATGTCCACGCCCTCATTCCAGGCCGTGCACTGCGCCTTGTACTGCTCCTTCTTCGAGCTCTTGCCGACCGGGTCCTTGCCCGGGGTGGCCGGCTTCAGGTTGACCGAGAGGGTCGATCCGCGGTTGAAGGTCCGCGTCTCGCCGTTGTTGGCGTCCCAGATGGTGCGCTTGGCGAACGCGCGGCCATACAGGAGCTGCTCGATCATCGGGAGCAGGATCTGGGCGTGGAGCTGGTTCTTCTGGACGATGCCATCCAGGAATCCCAGCGAGGGGATAAACGACGAGAGGTTCTTGATGGACATTGTTCAGGCTCTGCGGGTGTGGCGGTTCAGTTGCTGCGTAGGCCGGCCTTCGCCAGCTGCTCGCGGATCTTGCGGGGGTCGCGGGACGCGATGTCGATGACGCCGACCTCGTCCTTCTTCTCGGGGGCCTTGACGCTCGAGGCCGTCTTCCCGCCGCGGGTGTCGGTCGACGTCTTCTTCGCGGCCTTCTCCTCGCCGTCGTCCTCCGCCTCGGCCTTCTTGGCGGCGGCGGTGCTGGCGAACAGGTAGGCGTCGGACTTCTGGATCCCGGCGATGATGTCGGCCGGGTCGGCGTCGGGGTCCTTCGCCCGCGCGGCCGTGAAGGCGGCGATGACCGAGTCGCGCGCGACGGTGCCGGCCGGCTTCACGCCAGCGGCGTCCATCGCGTCGCGCAGGGCCTCGCGGGCCTCCGCGTCGGCGGCACGCTTCTCGGCGGCCTTCTGGGCGCTCTCGGCCTCCTCCTTGGCAGCGCGGAGACGATCGGCCTCGCTGAGCTTCTCGGCGTCGGCGGCCTTCTTCGCCTCGTCGGCGGCGATCTTGCGCCCGCGGGCCTCCGCCTCGCGCGCGGCCTTGTCGATCGCCTTCTTGACCACGGGGTCGTCGAGGTCGATCTTGGGCTTCTTCGCCTTGGCCTTCTTCTCGGCCTCGGCTTTGGCCTTGGCCGATTCGTCGTCCTCGTCGGTGTCGACGTCGGTGCTGTCGTCTTTGCCGGACTCGTCCTTGCCGTCGGTCAGCTTCTCGCTGCCCTTGCCGTCGGTCAGCTTCTCGCTGCCCTTGTCGTCGGTCTCGGTATCGGTCTCGTCGGTCTTGGTCGCCATGGTGTTACGCCTGCTGGCCCGTCACGAGCCATCCGACGGTGACCGCCCCCTTGACGGCCACCGCGGTGAAAGGGGTGTCTTTGGGGGCCTCAACGAGGAGCATCCCCTGAAGCGGGATCTCGAAGGTGTCGCCGTCGCTGGTGAGCCGCACCCAGTAGCTGGGCGCCGTGTCGCTCGTCGGGGCGATGAGCACGACGCGGCCCTCCCACCCGGTCGGCAGCGGCAGCGCGACGTAGTTGTTCTCGTCGTCGAAGGTCTGCGCCATGTTCGACGGCGCGCCCTTCGTCAGGGCGCTCGTCGCCTGCAGCGCCAGAAGGAAAGCCGGGCCCGTGCTCGATCCGCCCCCGGGAGGGCAGCCGCACTTGCCGTACTTCACCTCGAGGACCGCACCGTCGAGGACCACTGAAAGCTCAGTGCTCACAGCAGGAGAGTAGCGGCGCCCCCAGATCGGGGGAACGCCGGCCCCGGGCGCAGCGCTGCAACGCGATCGCTGTGTGCACGCGAGCGGCCGGCGCTCGGCGTGCATCTATTGCAGCGCCGCTATGCGCCTTGACGTGCCGCGCGAGCGACCGACAGCAGCGCGGTGACGTCGTCGATGCTCCGCGGGCGCACGACCCGATCGGGGCGGACCCTCCGAAGCGTCGCGGGCACCGGCGCCGCCGGGAGCATGGCCGGGCCATACGGCGTCCTGATCCGGATGCCGCGGGCGTCGACGGCGAGCACGCGAAACACCATCCCGCCGAAGTCGAGGAAGGCCCCGGGCTTCACCCGCTCAAGCGGCACCCCGTCGCCCTCGGCGAGCAGCACGGACGTCGCCGCCGCGGCCTGGCGGATGCGCAGGTCTCGATACTCGGCCTTCGCCTGCTCGAGTTGCATCGCCATGGGGTCGAGCGCCGACGGTCCAAGCCCGAGCTCGGGCCCGATCTTCGGCATGGTGATCAGGCTGCGGATCTGGGCCGCGAGCAACAGCCGCTGCGCGGTCAAGCCGGCCAGCATGGCGCGCTGCGGGGATGGCCTCGAAGCGCGCTCCGCCGCGGACCCGATTCCGGCCTGCAATAAGACTTTCTCGGGACGCAAATCGCTTTTACGCGATCTGGCCACCTGGCCGGGCGGCACCCGGAGCGGCGGCGCCGCGGGCAGGTCGGGGGTGGCGACGAAGCGTGCATCACCGGCCGTGGTGTGCCGGTCGAAGTCGGGGAGGCTCTCACCCCAGCTCGCGCGCCAGCCGATCACGATCTCGCGGTCGTGCGGGCGGTTCGGGGGCGCCATGTACAGCCGGCCCTTCGGATCCTTGAACGGCTCGGAGACGCGGCGGACCTGCCCGTGCAGGGCGACCGAATCCCACGCGGTCCTCTGGTCGAAGGTGGCGACCAGTTTCTTCAGCATCGGCGCCGCGGGGTCGTCCTCCTCGAGCAGCGCCGCCAGGGTGGTGCCGTTGTACGCGGCCGATGTCTCGGTCACGAGGATGCGGTCGACCTTCCACTGCGCCTGCCCGACAACCTGCGCGGTGGCTTTCCAGACCTCGCGCCGGGCGACGTCCCAGCGCTGGCCGGTGAGCACCGCCGACGAGATCGCCTGCTCGATCTGCAGGACCGCCTCGGCGCCGTAGCGCTGGAACGACCGGCCGAACTCGCGGAGCCGGACCTGCCCGAGTTCGGCGGAGTGCTTCTCCCACCAGGCCAGGGTGTCGAAGCGGAGCGGACGCACGGCGCCGTGGAACTTCTCGTCGAGCACGCGCAAGTACTCGGCGGTCCGCCCCTGCGCCGCCCTCATGACCGGCGGCAGGCCGAACCGGAGGTCTTGCTGGTGCGCCAGCGCGAGGGACAAGACGCCGGCCCGGAGCTGCGCGCGGGTGGCCAGGGCCTCGGCCTCGCCCCACGACCCGCGCCGCGCCTTGAACAGCTGCCGGTCGATGCGCACGAGCGCGTCGTCGGTCGTCTTCTTCGCCCGCTCGGTGAGCAGCCGCTGCGCCTGCTCGATGTCCCGATGCTGGGCGTCGACGATGTCCTGCGCGGTGATCACAGGGCGACCGTCAGGCTGTTCTCGAAGAAGCCGAGCAGGGGCGGGCTCAGGTAGAGCTCGAAGGGGCCCAGCGCGGCCGCAAAGCCGACGTCGTCCACGATGGCCGTGGCGGCGACCTCGATCAGGCTCCGCGAGGCTGCGGTGTCGGCGTCGATGGCCGCGGCGAGGGTGGGGTGGTGCCGCTTGATGTGCCCGACCCCGACGGCGGCGAGCGCCGAGTACCCCCGCCCGGAGGTGTTGGAGTCGGCCCAGTTGCGGCGCATCACCAGGATCGTGTTGTACAGGGCGGCCAGCAGCATGCCCCGCAGGCTATCACTCGGCGGGCTCCCCTGCCTCTTCCGGCTCGGCCTCGTCGCCGGGCTCCGCCTCGGGCCCTTCGTCCTCCTCCTTGTCGGCCTCGTCGTCGGCGACCTCCTTGTCCCCGGGCAGGCCGCCCGGAGTGACGCCGGTCTCCATCAGCGCGGCCTTGCCCTTCGCCTTCTCGTGGCGGATGCGCCGCTTCTCCCCCGCGGCGTCGCAGGCCCCGCGGGCAGCGGCGAGGGCCTCGACACCGGACTCCTTCGAGAGCAGGCCGCCGCCGATCGCGGCGTTCAGGGCTCCGACGAAGGCGACCATCTGCGTCGGCGAGAGCAGCTGGCGCGGCGGCCAGATGACGTTGACGAAGGATGCCTCGCCGACCTCGTAGGGCGCCGTCGAGATCGACGGCTCGGCGTCCAGGTCGTCCTCGTCCTCGGGCTCGTCGATGGTGACGTCGGGCGGGAGCCGGAGCCCCTTCGCGCCGGGCGTCGCCTTCTCGCTGTCGAGCACGCCCATGGTCTTGCCGAGGGTGCGGAAGATGTCGCAGATCTCGCGGATGCACCGGCGCAGCGGCGTCTGGAGCAGGTCGCACTGGGCGTCCATCTGGCGGAACAACATCAGGAAGGTCTCGACGGCGATGTTCGAGGTCGCCCATTCCATGTCCGGCAAAATGCAGTTGCACGCTTGAAGGATCTGGAGCTTGAGCTTCGAGGCGGTCACCCAGCTGTTCGTGACGCCGTCGCCGGCGCTCTCGATCAGCTTCACGTCGCCGTCGGGGGTGCCGGTGATCTCGGCCCCGTGGCCCTTGCGGACCGGGCCGCCGCGCTGCAGCCAGTGCATGTGGTCGCGGCGGTACAGGGTCGGCGACGCGTTCGCCTTCGTCGCCCGGACGGCGAACGACTGCACCCGGTCCAGCTGGTCGCACAGCTCGAGCACCTGCGGCGTCTGCAGGTCGTAGGTGCCCTCCGGCTCGCGGCTGTTGTGGGTGTTCTGCAGCCACACCACGGGGCAGCGGCCCATCTGGTGCTCGTACTGCGTCTTGATCGGGATCGGGCCCTCGTGGTCGGGGTCCACGTCCTCGTAGATTGTCACGTGTTTTTCGTCCCACTCCTTCGTTCGGACCTTCGGCGCGCACACGACCCGGCCGTCCTCGTCGGGCTCCTGCTCGACGCTCACCGTGTCCTGGTAGATGGCCCGCTTCGGCTTCCAGCCCGCTGAGTCGCACCACTCGGTCACGTGCATCTCGTGCGCCCAGTAGGCGGTCATGGACAGCTCGCCGTCGATGACCGCGGGGACGAGCGCGGCCGCGGCCTGGACCCCGGAGTAGTTGCGGGCCTCGGTCAGCACGGCCCAGCCGTCGCACTGGTCCCAGCAGGCGGCGAGGTAGCGGCTGGTCCGCGGGTCGCTCGGGGTGGCGAGCTGCGGGGAGCGACCGAGCAGCGCGGCGGTGAAGGCAGAGACGACGCAGCGGGGCATCGGCGCCGCGGCGTTCGGGCGGCGGGCCGAGTAGCTCCACGCGTCAGCGTTCAGGTTCGTGCTCTGGAACGCCCCGTAGTCGAAGCGCTCGGCGAGGTAGCGCCCCTTGTCGCTGCGCGGCGCGCCGTCCCACGAGGCCGGCGCCGCGTCGTGCTGCTCGCCTCCCCAGAAGGCACGCAGGGCCAGGAGCGCCAGCGTGCGGGGATCGCTGGAGTAGTCGAGAACGCAGACGGCCGACCCCGGGAGGTCGGCCGCGTCGGAAGCTGTGGAGGCGGCCATCGGCCGCGACTGTATCAGGTCGCCACGTAGAGCAGCATGGAGGAGATCGCGGAGGCGTCGACCTTGGCCACGCAGCCCGTGATGACCTTCCCGCCGCCGACGTGGAAGGAGAGCTTCTCCCCTGCTTGGATGCGGCGTACCAGCTTCGCCGGCAGATTCCAGGGGCTGGTCGGCACCTTGATGACCGTGGGGGCGAGGCCGGCCGGCGCGAGGTCGCTGACCGAGAACGTGATGCCCTCGATCCGGCAGGTCTTCGCCCGCCCCTTCGAGGACATCCAGGTGATGCCGGTCCAGCGGGGCCCGACGGTCTCCTTGCTGCCGATGGTGAA